>Ga0209370_1000072_pt1 | contig 278251 bp, 252 predicted proteins | sample AgamicAtPrz_FD_187164 | JGI IMG/M metagenome (GOLD analysis project Ga0209370, IMG submission 187164) | Agave microbial communities from Guanajuato, Mexico - At.P.rz (SPAdes) (version 2) | ecosystem: Host-associated > Plants > Phyllosphere > Phylloplane/Leaf | place: Guanajuato, Mexico...
CAGGGTCAGTTGCAGTTACGGTAATCGTATGTGGACCGTCTGTTAATGCTGGCAGTGTATTGTCTGCAAGCGTCCAGGTGCCGTCACCATTGTTGGTCGCTGGATAGTTCACACCATCCACAGTCACCACCACAGTCGCAGTCGGATCGTTCACTGTACCAGTGAGTGCTGGTGTGCTGTCATTGGTCAACACATCATCCAGCGCAACCACAGGTGCAGTAATGTCCGCAGACACCACGCCTGAACCTGGCAATGAAGTATTGCCTGCAGGGTCAGTTGCTGTTGCTGTAACCGTTTGACCATCGGTCAAGTCACCTGGGTTTGGTACTGACCAGCTGCCGTCTGTACCTGCAACCACAGTTGCTGTCGTACCATCAGGGAAGCTTACAGTCACGGTTGATCCCGCTTCTGCTGTACCTGTTACTGGGTCAGTGGCATTGATTGGATCAAGGACCGGTGCATTTGGTGCAGTGGTATCAATCGTCACCACACCTGTATCGGTACCCACATTACCTGCTGCATCGGTTGCAGTCACGGTAATGGTGTGTGGACCATCAGTTAACGCAGGCAAGGTGTTGTCTGCAAGCGTCCAGGTACCGTCGCCATTGTTGGTCGCTGGATAGTTCACACCATCTACAGTCACCACCACAGTCGAGGTTGGATCATTCACTGTACCAGTCAGTGCTGGTGTGCTGTCATTGGTCAACACATCATCCAGCGCAACCACAGGTGCAGTAATGTCCGCAGACACTACGCCTGAACCTGGCAATGAAGTATTGCCTGCAGGGTCAGTTGCTGTTGCTGTCACCGTTTGACCATCGGTCAAGTCACCTGGGTTTGGTACTGACCAGCTGCCGTCTGTACCTGCAACCACAGTTGCTGTCGTACCGTCAGGGAAGCTTACAGTCACAGTTGAACCCGGTTCTGCTGTACCTGTTACTGGATCAGTGGCATTGATTGGATCAAGGACCGGTGCATTTGGTGCAGTGGTATCCACTGTATAAGTTTGTGTATCGTTAACTGTGCTGCTATTACCTGCTGCATCAGTGAAAGTTACTTTAGCATCAATGGTTTTATCTGCATCAGCAACCAAACCACTACCTGGTACACTTACTGTCCATGTACCTGCTGCACTGTCTACAGTTGCAGTATAGGTTTGACCATTAATAACAACAGTAACGACTGTATTCGTCGCATCTGCCGGAACATTTTTCAAGACACCTGTAATGGTGACATTGCCTGATGCTTCTGAGGCATTAATTACGTTATCAGCAGTTACTGAATCGACTGCAAAGTTGACACCATCTGTATTCGGTCCAACTGCATCCACAATACCTGTTCCCGGTAACGATGGGTTACCTGCTGGATCGGTTGCGACTGCTGTTACCGTGTCTCCATCTTTAAGATCACCTGGGTTTGGTACTGACCATGTGCCGTCTGTACCTGCAACCACAGTTGCTGTTGTACCGTCAGGGAAGCTTACAGTCACGGTTGAACCCGGTTCTGCTGTACCTGTTACTGGATCAGTCGCATTGATTGGATCAAGGACCGGTGCATTTGGTGCAGTGGTATCCACTGTCACCACAGCCGTATCCGTACCCACATTGCCTGCTGCATCAGTTGCAGTCACGGTAATGGTATGTGGACCGTCTGTTAATGCTGGCAGTGTATTGTCTGCAAGGGTCCAGGTGCCGTCACCATTGTTGGTCGCTGGATAGTTCACACCATCCACAGTCACCACAACGGTTGCAGTTGGGTCACTTACCGTACCTGTTAAAGGCGGTGTACTGTCATTGGTTAATAGATCGTTAAGAGCGACTGTCGGTGCAAGCGCATCCACAACACCTGTTGCAGGTCCTGATGTATTGCCTGCAGGATCTGTTGTAACTGCCGTAACTTCATCACCATCATTAAGACCTGGGTTCGGCACAGTCCAACTACCATCCGGTCCCGCTACAACGCTTGCTGTACTACCGTCAGGATAAGTCACGGTTACTGTTGAACCAGGTTCTGCTGTACCTGTAATCGGGTCTGTCCCGTTAACTGGGTCAATCACTGGCACATTCGGTGCAGTGGTATCTACTGTCACCACAGCAGTATCTGTACCCACATTGCCTGCTGCATCTGTTGCTGTCACGGTAATCGTGTGTGGACCGTCTGTTAATACAGGCAGTGTATTGTCTGCAAGGGTCCAGGTGCCGTCACCATTGTTGGTCGCTGGATAGTTCACACCATCCACAGTCACTACCACAGTTGCAGTTGGGTCACTTACCGTACCTGTTAAAGGCGGTGTACTGTCATTGGTTAATAGATCATTAAGAGCGACTGTCGGTGCAAGCGCATCCACAACACCTGTTGCAGGTCCTGATGTATTGCCTGCAGGATCTGTTGTAACTGCCGTAACTTCATCACCATCATTAAGACCTGGGTTCGGCACAGTCCAACTACCATCCGGTCCCGCTACAACGCTTGCTGTACTACCGTCAGGATAAGTCACGGTTACTGTTGAACCAGGTTCTGCTGTACCTGTAATCGGGTCTGTCCCGTTAACCGGATCAATTACTGGTGCATTTGGTGCTGTGGTATCTACTGTATAAGTTTGCGTATCTTTAACAGTGCTGCTATTACCTGCTGCATCTGTAAACGTTACAGTAGCATCAATAGTTTGATCTGGATCTGCTTTTAAACCACTACCCGGTACACTTACACTCCATGTACCCGCATCCTTATCTACTATCGCATTATAAGTCACACCATTGATTACAACGGTCACAACAGTATTTGCTGCATCTGCTGGAATGTTTTTCAAAATACCAGTAATCGTGACATTACCTGCTGCTTCTGAGGCATTAAGTACATTATCAGATGTAACTGAATTAACAGAGAAAGTTACACCATCTGTATTTGGTGGAGTAGTATCGGTAGGTGTTGAAGAGTCATTATTACTATCATGGTTCGATGCTGCTGCGATAATACCACCCGCAACTAATGGGATAGCCCACAGCCATGGGTTTATGCCGCCATCGTGATAAAGCAATGGTTCAATTGAAGAAATAGGCTGATAAATGACATCAGACACCAACTCTTGTGGTGCCTCTGCTGGTAAAGCAGCTGGTAAATCTTCAGCTACGAGTGCTTGTGGCTCAACATCACTGTCGGCATCAGCATCCGCATCAGCGTCCGCGTCCGCATCATTTTCAGCATCTTTGAATTTTGCCCAGATTAACTGTCCATTTTCGTCTTGAAAAACAAGGCTGTTATCTTTAGGCTCAGCTGTTCCACTAAAAAAGCCTTCAATAACAATTGTCTCGCCATTTTTAAGGCGAATGACTGCATTGGTTCCCTCCCTATTCACTACCAATACATCACTGGCAGCCACTTTTACCAATACAACCGATGCTTCTGTAAGCGATGCGGAAGTTCCCTTGATGGTTGACAAGGTGTCGTGACTATCCTTGGCAATAATTTGTATTTCAGGCATATCTGTATTCCTTTTATATTATTGATTTAAATGATTTTTTGTATAATTCTTTTTACTTAATGTTTTAAAGTTTTTGACCTACAACTTAAAAACATTAAGTAATGTGATCATTTTTACATTAACCACTTTAAAATAAAAAAAACAAATACTAAAGTACCTAAAGAAAAAATTTTAATTAATAGAAATTATATATAAGTCTTCTTTGAGTTTATCTTGTGTTAATTTAAGAGAAAATTTCTTTAAATGTTTTATATATAAAACAAATTTCTTTTTTTATATTTACCATTTGTTGAAATGTCATTTAATTAAAATATTCATATAACAATTATTAATATCTTAATAAAATAAAATATATTATTAATGATATATATAGAAAAAAAAGGCTTTAGGTAATATTTCACTATTACACTAAAACCTAATTTGTAAATCTTTTATAAAATTTAAAAGTACAAATATTTAGAAATTATCCGGACTCTCAAAACGTTTTACTTCTTGTAACTTATTCGGGTCATGCATTGTTGCAATTCCATCTTCTGTTTTTTGGTCAACCAGAATATCTGGATTAAAAACGGTAATTGTTTCTCTACCCAGTGCATCCTCTCCAACAATATATTGAAAGCCTCTTCGATTCATCTTATGACACAATCGTTGATAGAGACCTTTTAAACCTTCGGTTTCTTCATTCGGATTGTAATAGAAAGCATTCATCACAGCTGGTAAGCCTAGACCACATACGATGCCTGATAACAATACACTAATAAAAGTATAGCCAATCAGGATACTGCTATAAGGACTTAATGCAGGAATATTGGCAACCGCCAAAATCAATGCAAGTGAAATCCCCCCTCTTACACCACCCCAAGATAAAATAGTCAAGCTACCATTATAACTTTTCATTTTCCGCATATTGGGGAAAAAGGCAAAAGCCATGAAGTTGGCTGCAAAACGAGAGATATGTAGAATAAAGAACGCAACAATACCGCCTAAAATTAGGCTAAAGTTTAAATCAAGAATAAATAACTCTAGACCAATTAAAGTAAACAGGAATGAGTTGATGATTCCTTCTACGGTATGCCAAAAATGATTAACCTCTTGAATCTCTCGCTCTTCTCGTATTTCTTTCCATTTGTTTCCGACAATTAAACCACCTATTACACAGGCAATCGGTGCTGATGCATGGGCAAACAAAGCCACTAAATATGCTCCACTCGCAAGCAAAGCAGTTGTCAAAATCAGAGACTCCATTTCGTGTTTACCACGTAATAGACGCAACACCCCTACCCCAAATGCCCAACCAATCCCGACCGCAACAACAATTTCATAGAGTAGAGCTTCTAGTGTCGCCATCAACGAGAAATGTTCACCCTGTAAAACATTGAGTAAGGTCATAAACAATGCAATACACATTGCATCATTAAAGAGTGACTCACCTTCCAGCTTAACAATCAAATGATGCGGTGCACGAATCGAACTAAGCACACCTTTAATACCAATAGGGTCTGTTGCTCCTAAAGCTGCACCTAAAAGTAAAAGCACCAAAATTGGCACATGATATCCAACCAAAATTTGGAACCCATAGAGCAATCCACCAAATAAAACGGCGCAAATGACCAATGCAATGGTGGCCAAAATACTAATTTGCTTCCAGTAACTTTTTAAATCAGAAATTTTAAATTTAAGTGCCGAAGAAGTTAAAATAAAACAGATGACACCATTAATTAAAAAATCATAAAAATCGATATGGCGCACGGCTTCTTCAATATTATGAATATTAATGGTAATAAACTGGTTACCGTTTAGTAGGCTTGCGCCCCATTGCAAAATAAAGACAAAAATTGCTGAGACCAGCGGCACACCAATAGCCTGAGGAAAGCCTAAAATGCGCTTATTGAAGATCGTGGTTGCGATTGATAGCGCAAAAACCACTGTGAATGCTTGTAGTAGAAAAAAATTACCCATGAATACCCTTCTTCTGGGTCAACGACCAAATAAGAGAAACTTTGTTAGATCGACCAAACTTAATAAAAAACTGGCATAAAGAATGCCATAATCATAAAAAACAGAAATTAGGACACAAGTTTAACGAATTGATTGAACAATCTATCACTCTGTTAAATTTCTTAACATTATTTATAGTTATGATCTAAAAAAAAGGATGAGCTTCTTAAATATGTTTAACAAGACTCATCCTATAAAATCTTAAACTGGATTGTTAAAAGTATCGCATTGGTTAATATCGCCAGTTTTTAAACCAACCTGAAACCAGTGCATTCGCTGTTCACTACTACCATGTGTAAAGCTATCTGGAACAACCTGACCAGTAGAGCGTTTCTGCAAATAATCATCTCCAATTTTTTGAGCAGCATCCATCGCTTCTTCAATATCACCTTGCTCTAAAAATTGAGTACGTTGCTGATTATGACTCGCCCAAATACCAGCTAAACAATCGGCTTGCAATTCTTGACGAACAGATAATTGATTACCTTCTCTTTGGCTCACTTGTGCACGGGCTTGTTGAACTTGTGAGGAAATACCAAGCAAGGTTTGAACATGGTGCCCTACCTCATGTGCAACCACATAAGCTTGAGCAAAATCGCCTGCCTGATCTTGTCTTGAAAGTTCAGTTTGGTTTTGCTCACCAGAAATTCCCATTTGCTGACGCATATCTTTAAAGAATTCTGTATCGATATAAACCTTCTGGTCTGCTGGACAATAAAATGGTCCCATTGCAGATTGAGCAGTACCGCATCCAGATTGAATCATTCCACTAAATAACACCAATCTTGGTGGCGTATATGTTTTACCTAACTGTTTAAATATAGGAGTCCACGTATCCTCTGTATCAGCCAAAACAGTTCCAACAAAATCAGAGGCCTCTTTTTGCTCGGGTGTTAAACTTTCTGGTGTAGTTGCATTTGACTGCTGTGATGCAGTGACTTGCTGAGTTGCCTGATAAGCTTGTTGTGGATCAACCCCAAAAAACTTCCACGCAACAAATGCAACAACCAAACCAATAATGCTGATACCACCTGCTCTAACACCGCCACCACCTCGACGGTCTTCCACATTGGTACTAATTCGACGACCTTTCCAGCGCATAATTTCCCTCTTATTTTAGAATGGCATCATGAACCTGATGCTTTTTTGGGCCACATTTTTTGTATTAAACTCACAATTAATAGAACAATTGCACCCGCAACCAATCCTATTCCAAAGTTAATTAGTGTCGGTGTTAAAGCACCAATAATATTACCTACCGCTGGTATTGTTTCTACATGATCCACTGTGTTTTCAGTTAAGTGATGAAGTAACGGAATCGTATGATTAATAATCCCTCCCCCTACCAAAAACATTGCAATGGTGCCTACAATTGAAAGTAATTTCATTAAAATAGGTGCAAAAGCTAATAAACCTCGACCTATAGTTTGCTTAAATGAGGTAGTTTGCTTAGTTAAATATAATCCCAAATCATCAATCTTAACAATCATCCCAACTAAGCCATAAACGCCAATTGTCATGACAATGGCAATGATGCTAAGCACGCTTACCTTAGTCATTAAACTAGCTGTAGCCACAGTGCCTAAAGAAATAACAACAATTTCAGCCGATAAAATAAAATCTGTTCGAACGGCTCCCTTTACTTTTTCTTTTTCAAAATTTGCTAAATCTAATTCTTCACTATCAAATTCTGCTTTTGCTTCTTCTGATGTAGATGGCTTTTTATGCATAATGGTATGAAGAACTTTCTCCACCCCTTCATAACACAAAAATAAACCTCCCAACATTAATAGTGGATTAATCAGCCAAGGCGCAACCACACTAATCAACAATGCTAAAGGAACTAAAATAAGTTTATTAACAAATGAACCTTTAGCCACTTTCCAAACAATAGGTATTTCGCGATCTGCACGCACACCTGTAACTTGTTGCGCATTTAAAGCTAAATCATCGCCTAAAACACCAGCAGTTTTCTTTGCTGCCATTTTGCTCATTAAAGCAACATCATCTAAAATTGTTGCAATATCATCTAGTAATAAAAGTAAGCCACTTGCCATTTCTTATCCAAGTTTGTATTTATTAAGCTATTGTAAGATGATTTTTTTCAATTTCTGTAATTTTACTGAATAAATTCACAATATTATTTTAAGAAAAGTTTAACCAATCGCTGACGAATTTTTTTTATTTCCCGTACAATAATGCCAATCTTTTATATTGCAGGGCTTACTACCCCTGATTAAGCCAATAAGACAGTGGAATAAATAATGAGTAATGTTGATCAGCGTCCAATTATTTTGACAGGCGACCGCCCAACCGGACAACTTCATCTTGGGCATTTTGTCGGTTCTTTGCGTTCTCGTGTAGGTTTACAGGATAGCCATCATCAACATCTCTTGTTAGCAGATGCACAAGCCTTAACAGACAATGCAGATAACCCAGATAAAGTCCGTCGCAATATTTTGGAAGTTGCTCTAGATTATTTAGCTGTAGGCATTGATCCAACAAAAACCACGATTTGCGTTCAATCATGCTTACCAGCACTGAATGAGCTTACTATGCTCTATCTTAACTTCGTGACGGTTGCACGCTTAGAGCGTAACCCAACCATTAAGTCTGAGATTCAAATGCGCGGTTTTGAGCGTGACATTCCGGCTGGTTTCCTCTGCTACCCTGTTGCACAAGCCGCTGACATTACTGCTTTTAAAGCGACTGTGGTTCCAGTGGGTGAAGATCAAATTCCAATGATCGAACAAACCAATGAAATCGTACGTCGAGTAAACCGTCAGATTGGCCAAGACCTTTTACCTGAATGTAAAGCTTTGCTTTCAAATATGGCACGCTTACCTGGTTTTGATGGTAAGGCAAAAATGTCTAAATCATTAGGTAATACCATTGTTTTAAATGCTTCTGATAAAGACATCAAAAAAGCTGTAAATGCAATGTATACCGACCCAAATCATCTTCGTATTGAAGATCCAGGTCAGGTTGAAGGAAATATTGTATTTACTTACTTAGATGCATTTGATCCAAATAAAGAAGAAGTTGAAGAGTTAAAAGCACACTATCGTCGCGGTGGTTTAGGTGATGGAACTGTTAAAAAACGCCTTGAAGGTGTTTTGAAAGAATTGATTAGTCCTATCCGTGAACGTCGTGAAGAACTTGCTAAAGATCCTGACTACATTATGGATGTTTTACGTCAAGGTACAGATAAGTGTCGTCTTATTACTCAACAAACCTTAGATGAAGTTAAAGATGGTTTAGGATTATTTAAATTCTAATTCCTTAAAAAACTAAAAGCCCTTCAGGGCTTTTTTTATGCTTATTTTATTCATAGCATAATTTTTTAGAATTACTAATGTATTGATGACTATTCACATGCTTTTACCCTATTAACGTGAAGTAACACTTATTAACGCTAATAGCGATGAAGAATTTCTTAACTATCTCTATTATTCATCATGTAGGTTAGATTATATGAACCTCACGACATTTCTCCTTAAACCGAAACTGTTTTTACAGATTCGTTGTTCTACGCAATGATCACCCCAATCATTGCGTATTTTTTTGCCTATAATAATGTCGGCAATTTAGGTTGAAATTCAACCGAATTACAGTAATGCTTCTGTTGAAAATTCTCAAACTTCTTTGTCTGATCAAGTGGTGAATAGCGCGCTACGCTATCGCTCACAAGCGCCTTTGATTGATAACGTAATGAATGAATTGGGCTTACAAGGTGGTGACGGCAATGGTTTGACTAAAGGGTTGAAACCAAAAGCTAAGTAAGGGTGATACACTCTGTTTAGTATTCCTATTTCAATGTAAACCGAAATGCTAAATGTTCGATCTACAATTTTCATCTTCCATTTCACCCATTCCTATGGTGAAAATGAGTAATTAGATACCAAGTTCAGTATAAGGTTAGTAAAATATCAAATAGGGCATCTCTGCCCTTGAATTAAATCACGCATTGAAAAAGTATAGCGAAACAGATGCCCAACGTTTAATAAGAGAGGCACTGACTACTAGCGACCTCTTGATGGATGAATAAACGTAAGGGAATAAGCTTTATGGACTAGAAGCTGGTAGTAAAGAAATTTGTTTAAGAGGCTCGCGTTTTGCCCCAAGTTCGCGAAGCTTTTCCATAAAACTAGATTCTTTTATTGGTAGACCATCAATGATTTTCCCTACTTCAGCGTTGATGATAGCAGCAACAATCAATCCACCGATTGCTCCCCCTGCAGCGCCAACTCCTGCGGCTTGACCGTAGCTCACATTTCCTGAGGAAAAGTTCTTACCAATTATGGCGCCAGTAGCACCTCCTACTGCGCCAGCTGTGGCAAAGGATACTAGACTAACCTTATGGGATACAGATTCTTTAGTATAAGCTAGAGTATTACATGTCACATTGTCAGATGGAACTTCAACAGGTACTGCCTTTGTTGTGAAGTAGCGATAAATTTTGACTGGCTCCTTAGGGTCTTTTGGTAAGTAAAAGCCACCGTCAGTTGCTACAGGTTGTCCTGGAATTGATGGATAGTCTGGGCTTCGAATTGAAATACTACCAGGTGCCCCTCGAAAGAACGTTCCATTTTCATCTATCTTTTCTGACCAATATGGTCCCCGTTCTAGACGAGTGGTCCACTCCACATTGAGTGGACCATAGAGCCCTGTAGTTGAAAGAGGCTCTTTGATGAAAATACAAGTAAGTTCAACTGGTGTCTGTAACTTTTCTGGATTTGTGGCACACCCCGAAATTAAAATGCAAAAGAGAATCAAACTAGATATTTTCACATACATGACGATTGCCCTTGTCATTGATATTTTTGTAAAGATACAACTAGTCTACTAGATTTTATTTAGTAGACTAAGTCCATGAATACTCCAATTATATTTCCCAGTAAAAAAAATATCTCCATTGGGGTTTTAAGATTAAAATCTAATGAATAAAGCTAAACATTTCTCTTTAAAAGGGAATATTTATAAACGATTGAATATTAAGTTATTTATGAAAATTAGTATTAGTCATAGGTTCTTCTTTTTCATCTTAAGGAATGAAAATAGAATATATGTGGAATTTAAATATCATTCAAAAAAATTAATATTTTTTTCAATTCTAAAATCACGTCATCTTCACTATACAAGTACTCATCACCTTCAGGACATATAACGCTAGAATTGGAATCATACTCTCTATTATCTCTTGCTCTGAATTTAAGTCATCAAGAAGAACTTCTATTCTTTATGTATTCTTGATAGAGATATCATTTTTAACTATAAATTTTTCGATACAATAAATTAATTCTTCTCTACTCATTTATTTTTCCCTTGAATCAATTATGTTAATTATTCAATGTTCTACTAGAATTAATATCATTTCATTTTAATAAAAAACCCCAATGTCTCCATTGGGGTTTTTTTAAAGATCAAAATCTAACGAATTACGCTAAACCTTTCTCTTTTAAAACTTGCAACATTGTTGAACCAAGCTCAGCTGGGCTACGAGTGTAAGCCATTCCCGCGCGTTCAAATGCAGCGAATTTCTCTTCGGCAGTACCTTGACCACCAGAAATGATCGCACCAGCGTGACCCATACGCTTACCTTTAGGTGCAGTTACACCAGCAATGTAACCTACTACAGGCTTAGTCACGTTAGATTTGATGAATTCAGCAGCTTCTTCTTCCGCTGTACCACCGATCTCACCGATCATGATGATTGCATCAGTATCTGGATCGTCTTGGAACAATTGAAGGGCTTCGATTTGGTTCATACCTGGGATTGGGTCACCACCAATACCGATACAAGTAGACTGACCTAAACCAAGCTTAGTTGTTTGAGCAACAGCTTCATAAGTCAATGTACCTGAACGTGAGATGATACCAATACGACCTGGTTGGTGAATGTGACCAGGCATAATACCAATCTTACATTCACCTGGAGTGATCACGCCTGGGCAGTTAGGACCAACTAAACGAGTACCGTTACCGTTAGTTTCTAAGTAGCGTTTTGCTTTAAGCATGTCGATTGTTGGAACACCTTCAGTGATCACAACGATTAGGCCAACACCTGAATCAACCGCTTCAACGATAGAATCTAAAACGAATGGAGCTGGTACATAAATTACAGATGCATCTGCATTTGTTTCACGTACAGCTTCTTTCATTGTGTTGAATACTGGTAGGTCAAGGTGAGTAGTACCACCTTTACCTGGAGTAACACCACCAACAACTTTTGTACCGTAGTCTAAAGCTTGTGCAGAGTGGAAAGTACCGTTTTTACCAGTAAAACCTTGTACCAATACTTTAGTGTCTTTATTAATTAATACGCTCATGATTGATACTCCCCTTACGCTTTAACTGCAGCTACAACTTTTTCTGCGGCATCAGACAAGCCGTTCGCAGAAATTAATTTCAAACCAGATTCATCAAGTAATTTAGCACCTAACTCAGCGTTGTTACCTTCTAAACGAACAACAACTGGAACAGTTACGTTTACTTCTTGAACCGCTGCAATAATCGCTTCAGCAATCATGTCACAACGTACGATACCACCAAAGATGTTAATTAAAACACCTTGTACAGACGTATCAGCAAGGATGATTTTGAACGCTTCGATTACACGCTCTTTAGTTGCACCGCCACCAACGTCAAGGAAGTTTGCAGGCTGACCACCATAAAGTTTAATGATGTCCATAGTTGCCATTGCAAGACCAGCACCGTTAACCATACAACCGATGTTACCTTCTAAAGCAACATAGTTAAGATCGAATTCAGATGCTTTTAATTCACGCTCATTCTCTTGAGATTTGTCACGTAAAGCAGCAACTTTAGGCAAACGGTAAAGCGCGTTAGAGTCGATACCAACTTTTGCATCTACACATAAAATATCGCCATTTTCACGAACTGAAAGTGGGTTAATTTCGAATAATGCAAAGTCATTTTCTACAAATGCTTGGTAAGCAGCAGCCATAATTTTAACAAATTGGCTGATTTGCTTGTCTTTCAAACCTAAAGCAAACGCAACTTCGCGCGCTTGGAATGGTTGTAAGCCAACTAATGGATCAACTTCAACTTTGATAATTTTTTCTGGAGTTTCTTCTGCAACTTTCTCGATTTCTACACCACCTTCTGTAGAAGCCATGAAAGTAATACGACGGCTAGAACGGTCTACAACCGCGCCCAAGTAAAGCTCACGCTCAACTGGGTATACGTCTTCAGCAACAATGATACTGTTTACTGGTTGACCATTTGCATCTGTTTGATACGTTACTAAACGAGTACCAATGATGTTGTTAGCGAATTCGATAACGTCTTCTTTTGATTTTGCAACTTTAACGCCACCAGCCTTACCACGGCCACCAGCATGAACTTGCGCTTTCATTACCGCGAATTTACCACCAAGCTGTTCGAATGCAGCAACTGCTTCGTCTGCATTGGTTGCCAAGATACCTTCTTGTACCGGCATACCATATTCTTTCAATAACGCTTTAGCTTGATACTCATGTAAGTTCATTTAGTTACCTACTTAACTTTGTTTGTTGTCTTCAATTTGCGCAACATTCTCATGTTGTATATGCAAATTGCTGTCTACCTCTATCACCTTGATGTTTTTTTAATCACACCATCAAATGTGAAAAAGAGCGGAGAACCGCTCTTTATTTTATTTACGCTTACGTTGAATCGCGTGAATTGCACGACCATCTACAGCAAGTGCAGCTTCATGAACAACTTCAGAGAATGTTGGATGACCAAATGTCATTAACTGAAGATCTTCAACAGAAGATACAAATTCAAGAGCGATCATACCTTGGTGTACGATATCAGATGCAGCAGGTCCAATAACATGCATACCTAATAAACGGTCAGTTTTTGCATCAGCAACAAACTTAACAAAACCAGCACCTTCACCCGCCGCTAAAGCACGACCATTTACAGCAAAACCGAATTGACCAGTTTTAACTTCATGACCTTTTTCTTTAGCTTGTTCTTCAGTTAAACCAACCCATGCCGCTTCCGGATGTGTATAGATAACAGAAATGATTGTGTCGTAGTTCACTTGAGCTGCATGACCGTGGATACGTTCAACAGCCATTACACCTTCTTCCATTGCTTTATGAGCAAGCATTGGACCACGAACTAAGTCACCAATCGCATATACACCTTCTACAGAAGTTGCACAGTAATCGTTTACTTCAACTAGACCACGTTCAGTCAATTTAATGCCTGAATCATCAGCCAATAAACCTTCTGCATAAGCTTTACGGCCTACACAAACGATTAATTTGTCAAAAGTCTGAGTTTTTTCTTCGCCACCTTGAGTGTATTTAACAGTCACTTCACGACCATTAACTTCAGTACCAGCAACTTTAGCGCCAATACGAATATCAAGACCTTGCTTAGTTAAAAGTTTTTGGTAGTCTTTTGCCAAAGCTTTATCAGCCATTGGTAAAAATGCGTCCATTGCTTCAAATACAACAACTTCAGCACCAAGACGACGCCAAACTGAACCAAGTTCTAAACCGATTACACCAGCACCAATAACACCTAAACGTTTAGGTACTTCTGGGAAGTTTAATGCGCCAGTTGAATCAACAATAATATCTTGATCTACAGGAGCTACTGGAATATTTACAGGTACAGAACCAGACGCAAGAATTACATATTTAGGTTCTAAAACTTGAGTCTCACCTTCGTGTGAAACAAACTCAACTTTTTTACCAGCAAGTAATTTACCAGTACCTTTTAACCACTCAATACCATTGCCTTTAAGCAATTGATCGATACCACCAGTTAATTGGTCAACAATTTTGTCTTTACGAGCAAGAAGCTTAGCAAGATCAAAATTCACTTCACCTGTAGTAATACCGTGATCAGCTAAATGATGCACTGTATCTTCATAACGATGTGAAGAGTCAAGTAATGCTTTAGAAGGGATACAACCTACGTTTAAGCATGTACCACCTAAAGATGGCTTACCGTTGTGAATACGTTTTTCGATACAAGCGACTTTAAAACCTAGTTGAGCAGCACGAATTGCAGCTTCATAACCACCAGGACCACCGCCAATAACAACAAGATCAAATTGTTGAGACATTGTTTATCTCCATGGTCCGAGATAGAGGATCACTCTATCTCGGTAATATTATTCGAAGAAATTAAAGATCAAGGATGAGTTTAGCTGGCTCTTCTAACAATTCTTTGATTGCTACCAAGAAACCTACTGCTTCTTTACCATCGATCATACGGTGGTCATAAGAAAGCGCTAAATACATCATTGGCAAGATTTCAACTTGACCATTTACAGCCATAGGACGCTCTTGGATTTTGTGCATACCCAAGATACCAGTTTGCGGCTGATTCAAAATTGGAGTTGAAAGTAATGAACCGAAAGTACCACCATTAGTAATAGTGAAAGTACCACCAGTCATTTCTTCGATAGATAATTTACCGTCACGCGCTTTAGCAGCATACGCACCAATACCAGCTTCAACTTCTGCATAGCTCATACGATCAGTATCACGTAATACTGGTACAACAAGACCACGATCAGAAGATACAGCAACACCGATGTCATAGTAACCGTGATAAACAATATCGTCGCCATCAATTGACGCATTTACCGCAGGATAGCGCTTAAGTGCTTCAGTTACAGCTTTAACAAAGAATGACATGAAGCCTAAACGAGCACCATGGCGTTTTTCAAACGCATCTTTATATTGCTTACGCAATTCCATGATTGGCTTCATGTTAACTTCGTTAAATGTAGTTAACATTGCAGTTTCTTGAGTTGCAGAAAGAAGACGCTCAGCTACACGCTTACGTAAACGAGTCATTGGAACGCGTTTTTCGATGCGCTCGCCAACAGCTACGCTTAACGGAGTAACGTTAGCAGCTGGTTTAGCTTGATGGTTTGCTACATCTTCTTTAGTGATACGACCACCGCGACCAGTACCTTGTACGTCAGCAGCAGCAATACCAGTTTCAGACAAAGCTTTACGAACTGCAGGAGCTTGACCAGATACAGCTTCAGTGCGCTCAACAACAGGAGCTGCACCAGCTTGAGTTTGAGCAACTTCTTGCTCTACTGCAGGAGCAGCTGCCGCACCAGCACCAGCTTCAAACTGAGCAATCACTTCGTCAGAAAGAACTGTATCGCCTTCACCTTTAATGATTGCAACTAAGCTACCATCTGCAGGAGCAACCACTTCTAAAACAACTTTGTCGGTTTCAATATCACAGATCACTTCATCACGTGATACAGGTTCACCCACCTTTTTGTGCCAAGTTGCGATGGTTCCATCTGCAACAGACTCTGGGAATACCGGTGCTTTAATTTCGGTTGCCATTATTGAGAATCTCCTGATTGTTCAGCTTCGATTGCCAATGCATCATTAATTAGCTGAGCTTGTTGTTTTGCATGCAAGTACGGTGAGCCACAAGCTGGTGCAGCAGAAGCTTCACGACCTGCAAAACTGATACGGATTTGTTTGCCAGATTTTAAGATATCGTCGTATAAACGCGGTGCGATAAATAACCAAGCGCCTTGGTTCTTCGGCTCTTCTTGTGCCCAAACAAGTTCTTTCACGTTTGGATATGCAGCTAAGATTTCCGCAAGACGTTGTTCTGGGTATGGATATAACTGTTCAATACGTACAATTGCGACGTTAGTTAAGTTTTGTTCACGACGTTTTTCGAGTAAGTCGTAATAAACTTTACCACCACAAAGTACAAGACGAGTTACATCTGACTTGTTAATTTGGTCGATTTCATCAATTACAGTTTGGAATGAACCATTTGCAAGCTCTTCTAAAGTAGAAGTCGCAAGTTTATGACGAAGTAAAGATTTCGGTGACATTACGATCAATGGCTTACGAATTGGGCGTACAGCTTGACGACGTAATGCATGGAAAATCTGTGCAGGTGTCGTTGGAGTGATCACTTGCATGTTATCTTCAGCACATAACTGTAAGAAACGTTCTAAACGAGCTGATGAATGCTCTGGACCTTGACCTTCGAAACCGTGTGGTAACAACATTGTTAAACCACAAACTCGTTCCCACTTAGTCTCGCCAGAAGCAATGAACTGGTCAATTACAACCTGAGCACAGTTTACGAAGTCACCAAATTGTGCTTCCCAAATAATTAAGCTCTTAGGAATTGTAGTTGCATAACCATATTCAAATGCAAGAACAGCTTCTTCAGATAATAAAGAATCGTAAATTGCAAAACGAGGCTGGTTTTCTTTAACGTGACAAAGTGGAATATATGTTGAGCCATCTACCTGATTATGCAATTTTGCATGACGGTGCGAGAATGTACCACGCCCAACGTCTTCACCAGTAATACGAACAAGGTAATCTTCATCGATCAAGGTAGCGTAAGCTAAAGTTTCAGCAGCACCCCAGTTCAATGCAGTTTCACCAGTTTGCATTTTCACACGATCTTCAATTACTTTTTGCACTTGACGCTGCATAACAAATCCTTCCGGAAGTTTGCTCATGCCCTCGCCTAATTCTTTTAAGCGATTTAAGTCAAATGAAGTATCCCAATCGTCTGTGTAGTCATGGCCCAAATAAGGTGTCCAATCAACAAACATTTTTGTATTTGGTTCAAGCACTAAAGCGTTTGCCACATGGTTTCCGGCTTCTAAATCTGCACGGTAATCTTCAACCATTTGGTCTGCTTCAGCACGATCAATTACTTTGTTTTGAACAAGTTGATCTGCATAGAGTGTACGAGTTGTTGCTTTTTTAGCAATCACTTGATACATCAATGGTTGTGTACCAGACGGCTCATCTGCTTCGTTATGACCACGACGACGGTAACAGAACAAGTCAAGTACTACGTCTTTACGGAATTCGTGACGGAAATCATGTGCTAATTGAGTAGCAAAGATTACTGCTTCAGGATCATCGCCATTTACATGGAAAATTGGCGTCTGAATCATTTTTGCAACGTCAGTACAATATTCAGTAGAACGCGCATCACGTGGATCAGAAGTTGTAAAACCAACTTGGTTGTTCACGATAATGTGTACTGTACCACCAACCGTATAGCCACGAGTTTGTGACATCTGGAAGGTTTCCATGTTCACACCTTGACCTGCAAATGCAGCATCACCATGAACAATCACTGGTAATACATCATCACCGCCGATGTCTCTACGACGCACTTGACGTGCACGCACAGAACCTTCAACTACAGGACCAACGATTTCCAAGTGAGATGGGTTAAATGCTAATGCCAAGTGAACTTCGCCACCAGGAGTCATTACATTACTTGAGAAACCTTGATGGTATTTAACGTCGCCAGAACCTTTCTTATGAATAGCTTTACCTTCAAACTCGCCAAACAAGTCTGCGGGGTTTTTACCCATAATATTAACAAGAAGGTTTAAACGGCCACGGTGTGGCATACCAATAACAACTTCTTTACAACCAACAGCACCAGCACGTTGAATGATTTCATTCACCATAGGAATAAAAGATTCACCACCTTCTACACCAAAGCGTTTAGCACCAACGTATTTATTGCCTAGGTATTTTTCAAGTCCTTCTGCAGCGGTTAAACGCTCCAGGAACCCTTTCTTTTGATCATTTGTAAAATTAAGCTGACCACGAACACTTTCAAGACGTTGTTGAATCCAACGCTTTTCTTTTGTGTCCACGATATGCATATATTCAACACCGATTGAACCACAATAGATTGCTTCCATTGCTTCAATCATTTCAGCAAGCGTAGCTTCGCTTTTGCCAATCTCAAGATTGCCAGTGTTAAATACTGTGTCTAGATCTGATTTGGTTAAACCGTGAGCTGAAAGCTCTAAATCTGGAATCTCTTCACGCTTAGCAAGACCTAATGGATCTAACTTAGCTTTTTGATGTCCGCGATTACGATAAGCAGCAATAAGTTGTAAAACGCCGATTTGACGACGTTCATGCTCAGTACTTACCGTACTTTGTACAACAGGTTGAACACGATTAGCATTGCGTCCTAGTAATAGGAATTGCTCACGCACAGCACCGTGTGGTTGGTCACCCTTTGGGTATTTATCGAAATATTGGCGCCAGTCCTCAGCTACAGAGGTTGGGGAAGACAGGTACTGCTCGTAAAGTTCTTCAATATACGCTGCACTATCAGCGGAAAGTTCAGTGTCAAGACGCAATGCGTCAGCAACTTCTTGCATTTGTGGACCCATTTCCTATTGCAAAAAATATTACAGGCTGCCTTTTAAGCACACCCATGATGCATAATGCCAAATTGGTAAAAAAGGCATTACTTACCCAACAGGTCTTTAAGACCATGGGGCGTCATACTACCTAGAGAGGAAACTCCATAGGTAATTAATGAATCACAACACCCTCAATGGCATCATCACTCACCTTATACTCGATTAAAACCGAGCAATTTTTTGCAAATCTTTTTAGAAAAATTAACTTTAAAATTAACTTTTCTAAAATGACTTTAACCATAAAAATTAAGCACAGATCTAAGATTGTGCTACTTAAATTAATTTCACTAGTATACGCTTTTTTCGCCTATAACTTTGTGGCAAATCGTATCATGTTCTTAACGAACGATTGATTTTTTTGACACATACCACCTATAAATTGGCGAAATACATATGTGATTTTATCTTTTAATATATGGTGCAATATATAAAAACCTCATCTTTTTCGACCAAAGTCTAAAGTTTACATTATAAAGTTAAAAAAAAACGCACATCAAGGATGTGCGTTCTCTATTTGTGCAGAATTAACCCGCTTGATCTAATAGCATATTACGGATGTGACCGATTGCTTTTGTAGGGTTTAGACCTTTAGGACATACTGACACACAGTTCATGATACCTTTACAACGGAACAAACTGAATGGATCGTCAAGACGAGACAAACGGTCTGCAGTAGCAGTATCACGAGAATCAATAATAAAACGGTATGCATTCAACAATGCTGAAGGACCCAAGAACTTATCAGGGTTCCACCAGAATGATGGGCATGAAGTTGAACAACATGCACAAAGAATACATTCATACAAACCGTTTAAGTGTTCACGCTCTTCAGGAGATTGTAAACGCTCTTTAGGTGGAGCTGGTTGGTTATTGATCAAGAATGGCTGAATCTTGTCATATTGATCATAGAATTGGTTCATATCAACAACCAAATCTTTAACTACCGGCAAACCTGGTAACGGACGAATTACGATTTTCTCTGGTAAATCATTTAGGTTTTCTAAACAAGCCAAACCATTTTTACCATTGATATTCACACCATCCGAACCACAAATACCTTCACGGCAAGAACGACGGAATGTTAACGATTCGTCTTGAACTTTCAATGCAAGCAATGCATCAAGCAACATACGGTGCTTGTCAGTCAATTCAAGCTTGAAAGTTTGCATGTACGGCGCTTTATCCTTATCAGGATCATAGCGGTAGATTTCGAATGTACGAGTACCTCTACTCATCTTTATACTCCCGATTAGAATGTACGTGGTGCTGGCGGAATTGCATCAACAGTCAACGGTTTGAAGCGCACTGGCTTATATTCCAAACGGTTATCTGATGAATACCATAACGTATGTTTCATCCACTCATCATCACGGCGACCGTATGAATAAGTTGGGTGATCAGCTGGTAATTCATAATCAACTACAGTATGCGCACCACGACACTCTTTACGCGCAGCAGCTGAAATTAGAGTTGCTTTTGCAACTTCATACAAGTTTTCAACTTCCAGCGCTTCAACACGTGCAGTGTTAAATACTCTAGATTTATCTTTTAAGTGGATATTACGCACACGTGGCTCAAGAGCAAGAATCTCTTTTACACCTTTATCAAGTAATGCTTGAGTACGGAATACACCAGCGTGATCTTGAACGATATCACGAATTGCATCAGCAACTTCTTGAGCATTTTCACCAGAAGTTGAGTCATCCAACTTACGTACGCGAGCAAGTGTTTGCCCCAATACATCTGTTGGAAGAGGTGCATATTCATCACCATGATGCTTAGTTACGTAATCGATAATGTGCTCACCAGCAGCTTTACCAAATACAACTAAGTCAAGAAGTGAGTTAGTACCTAAACGGTTTGCACCATGCACTGATACACAAGAACATTCGCCAATTGCATAGAAACCTTTTACAGGTTTAGTGTAGTTGTCTGTACCCGCTTCAGGTAAGCACACTTGACCATGCATATTCGTAGGAATACCACCCATTTGATAATGGATTGTTGGTACTACAGGAATCGCTTCTTTTGTAATGTCAACGTTCGCGAATTTTTTACCAATCTCAAATACAGATGGTAAACGCTTCATGATTGTATCAGCACCCAAGTGAGTCATATCAAGTAAGATATAATCACCTTTTGGACCACAACCACGACCTTCTTTAATCTCTTGGTCCATAGAACGTGAAACGAAGTCACGTGGAGCCAAGTCTTTTAAAGTAGGTGCATAACGCTCCATGAACGGTTCGCCGTCTTTATTACGAAGGATTGCACCTTCACCACGACAACCTTCAGTCAACAATACACCAGCGCCCGCAACACCCGTTGGGTGGAATTGCCAGAATTCCATATCTTGTAATGGAATACCAGCACGAGCAGCCATACCAAGACCGTCACCAGTGTTGATATAAGCATTTGTTGATGCACGGTAAACACGACCAGCACCACCAGTAGCAAATAATGTCGCTTTTGCTTGGAATACTGAAATGTTACCAGTTTCTTGGTCAATTGCTGTTACACCAAGAACATCACCAGCTTCGTTACGAATCAAATCAAGAGCGATCCACTCAACGAAGAATTGAGTACCCATTTTCACGTTGCTTTGATAAAGCGTGTGCAATAATGCATGACCTGTACGGTCCGCAGCTGCACAAGCACGTGGAACTGGTTTATCACCATAGTTCGCAGAGTGACCACCGAACGGACGTTGGTAAATTGTACCATCAGCGTTACGGTCAAACGGCATACCCATGTGTTCAAGTTCATACACAACTTTTGGTGCTTCACGACACATAAATTCAATTGCGTCTTGGTCACCTAACCAGTCAGAACCTTTTACTGTATCGTAAAAATGGAAATGCCAGTTATCTTCTTGCATATTACCTAACGACGCACCGATACCACCTTGAGCAGCTACAGTGTGCGAACGTGTCGGGAAAACTTTAGTGAGTACTGCAACTTTCAAACCTGCTTGAGCAAGTTGGTAAGATGCACGCATACCAGAACCACCACCACCAACGATAACTGCATCGAAAGTGAGGTTTTGAATATTTGAATAATCTTCTTTAGGGGTTATCGCGCCCATGATGTCTTCCTATCAATTCGCCCAGAAAATCTGGATACCCCAGATTGCGTACACAAACACTGCAATAATGACAGCCGTCGTCAGTACAAGGCGTAAACCTTTCGCTGAAGGACCCATTTGACGAGTAGTGACATAGTCAGTAAAAACTTGCCACATACCAATCCATGCGTGTGCGATAAGCGATAAAATTGCCAATAAAGAGAAAATCTTCATTGGTAATGTCATCATGAAACCAGCCCATTGTTGATAGTCAAATCCACCTTTGCAGAGAATCCAACCCAAAAGAACAACAGTATAGGCTGCAAGTACAACCGCACTTACACGCTGGATAAACCAATCACGAGAACCTGAACCAGTTAAACCTGTAGCACTTTTCATTAGAACATAATCCATATAAAGGCTGCGATAATAGCTACCACAGATAAGATCAATGAAATTGTCGCTGCTATACGACCACTTTGCAGTTCTTCAGCAAAACCTAAATCTGCAAGTAAGTGCTTTACTCCAGCAATAAAGTGGAATAACAAGCCGGCTACAAATACCCAAACGATAAAACGTACAAGGATATTTCCAAACACGACATTTTTAACGTAGTCAAATCCTTCTGGTGAAGATAATGATTTATCTAAAATCCATAATAGAACTGGTACTAATAAGAAAACGATGACACCTGATAAACGGTGTAAAATTGATGCAATAGCCACGGGTGAGCGTAAATTTACCGCTAACACCTGACCCATGGACAAATTGACAGGTCTGTTGCTTTTCACAGCGGGCATCCTGTAGGTAGAAACTCCGACCGGAGTTTGTTGAATTAATTCCAAGGAAAGCTGGCATTGTTAGGCAAGCACAGCTCATGCCTAACCTATAAACGACACTGAATTATAAAACGCGAAGTATCAAAATACAAACAATCCACTTTCCCATTTAAGCAAAAAACAATTAAATAAGAATCATTAACAATGATATCACCCTATTAACCCTGTTAAAATGGCATGCATAGTTTCATCATGTTATTGTTTAAAATAACTTTTTATTTAATTTCATTTTTTCTGCAATTTCTTTTAAATAAGCAAATTTTAGACTAAAGATAAAGTTATAAATTCATCATATAAATAGAAAAATGTTAGTAACTGCTCATATTTTTAATAAAAGCTACAATTTAACTAAGTGAAGTTAGTTGGATTCAATACAATTCAGTCAATCTAAAATACATTTGAGAAAGCGATTTTTATTGAAAATAAAATTTATAATTATTTTAACGCAGTTCAATTAGCTATTTTTTATACAATTAAACTTAAAAAAACAGCAACATTCTTTGTTACAACTAAATAAAAATAGAGTGTTTTTTGATTAGTAATTTTAAATTACACCATGAGTTTTATGATTTTTTTAATTGGATTGGCATTTTCTACCGACTTACCATTCCTCATCTTAATTTAAAAATTTGCTTACAATTGGACTGATACTTCATTTTTTTTCTGCACGTTCTTGTTGAATTGACTTATTATACCATCCCGATGCAGTGATTTTACTGACTTTTTTGCTCGGGTCTTGATGACTAACTCTCTGTGAGAACGTTATTTTTTATCCATAAGTATAATTGACAAAATTTCAGTACTCACTAATCTTATAGCAAATTTTGACACCGTCTGATTCGCACATGAGAACATTAGGATTTCGAGTCAGATCAACATTCACCAGGACAGGAGATCTATTGAATGTCTGAAGCAAATGGCAAAAAAGCCGTATTACATCTTGATGGCAAAGAAATTGGTTTACCAATCTACAGTGGCACTTTAGGTCCAGATGTAATTGATGTCAGCAGCATATTGAAAGAAGGTCATTTTACTTTCGATCCTGGTTTTATGGCGACAGCTGCATGCGAGTCTAAAATTACGTTCATTGATGGTGACAAAGGTATTTTATTACACCGCGGTTACCCAATCGACCAATTAGCAACTCAAGCAGACTATCTTGAAACTTGTTATTTATTATTAAATGGCGAGCTCCCAACTGCTGAACAAAAAACAGAATTTGATGCCAAAGTTCGTGCTCATACTATGGTTCATGACCAAGTTAGCCGCTTCTTCAATGGTTTCCGTCGTGATGCTCATCCTATGGCAATCATGGTTGGTGTTGTTGGTGCATTATCTGCGTTCTATCACAACAACCTCGACATTGAAGACATCAATCACCGTGAAATCACTGCGATTCGTCTAATTGCAAAAATTCCAACGCTTGCTGCTTGGAGTTACAAATACACAGTAGGTCAACCATTCATCTATCCACGTAATGACTTAAATTACGCGGAAAACTTCTTACACATGATGTTTGCTACTCCTGCTGACCGTGATTACAAAGTAAATCCTGTTCTTGCTCGTGCAATGGATCGTATTTTCACGCTTCACGCTGATCACGAACAAAATGCTTCGACATCTACAGTACGTCTTGCTGGTTCTACTGGTGCAAACCCATACGCATGTATCTCTTCAGGTATTTCTGCGCTTTGGGGACCTGCTCACGGTGGTGCAAACGAAGCTGTTCTTAAGATGCTTGATGAAATCGGCAGTGTAGAAAACGTTGCTGAGTTCATGGAAAAAGTAAAACGTAAAGAAGTAAAACTCATGGGCTTCGGTCACCGTGTGTACAAAAACTTCGACCCACGTGCTAAAGTCATGAAACAAACTTGTGACGAAGTTCTTGAAGCATTAAATATCAATGATCCTCAATTAGCGCTTGCTATGGAACTTGAACGTATTGCATTGAACGACCCGTACTTTGTTGAACGTAAACTTTACCCTAACGTAGACTTCTACTCAGGTATCATCCTTAAAGCGATTGGTATCCCAACAGAAATGTTTACAGTAATTTTTGCTCTTGCACGTACAGTAGGTTGGATCAGCCACTGGTTAGAAATGCACAGCGCACCATACAAAATCGGTCGTCCTCGTCAGCTTTATACTGGCCCGACTCAGCGCGACATCAAACGTTAATATTCGAAAGAAAATTAATGATAAAAAAGCTGCCTTCTGGCAGCTTTTTTATTGTGGTATTTTCAATTCAATTTAAAAACTTATTCTTCATCAAACACACTTAATAAATGATGACTAATCCCATCAGCTCGGAGCCAAGCCAACTCATAACTCGCTTTAGCCAAAGCTAGAACACGTCTTTCAAATTCAACCCATATTGTTTTGACTTGAGGTTCTGAAATACCCAAACCACTCTCGTGTGCCAGATGCTTATTTTTTTCACATATTTTCAAAGCATGATAAAGCTTGCGGCCTTTACTCGCCCCTTCCATCAACCGAACACGCTTACTTAAAATAAATCCCTCTACATGCTGCAAGTTAGCATGAGGCAACATAGGTACTAGGATTTGATTCAACTGATCATCTAAGCGCTTCCACACAGCCAAGCGTTGCTCTGCTGTATACGTATTCCATTGAATCACTTCATGGTTAAAACGGCGACAACCACGGCACACCTGATCACCAAAAACTGTTGAACAACGCCCTGCACATGGGGTGAGAGAGAGCATTCGATGATCATTACTCAAAACAAACTCCTTAAATAAACCATATACTTTTTATGGTTTTCTCGCTTATTACACATTTTCGCGCTAAAATATGCGCCTTAAATTTATATCTTAATACATTTGGAGTTTTCCATGAACGCTACTGTAGAACAGCTTGCACCTGTAGAACAGCAAGCGACCGCGGGTTGGGTTGTTGCAGCACTATATCAATTTAAAGAAGTTCAAGATCCGGCAGATCTTCAGCAACGTCTATTAGACTTAGTGAAAACAATTAACCTTTGTGGAACTCTGATTGTAGCAGGTGAAGGAATTAATGGTACTGTTGCGGGCGATCGTGTAGCAATTGATAGTCTCTATCAATTTTTGCTGAATGAAGGTTTTGCTTCTATGGAATACAAAGAATCCCATAGCTCTGACAAACCTTTCCGTAAAATGAAAATTAAACTTAAAGAAGAGATTGTAACTTTAGGTGTTGAGGTTAAACCCCGCGACTTAGTGGGTCACTACCTTGATCCAAAAGAATGGAATGATTTAATTGCACGTGATGATGTAATTTTAATCGATACACGTAATGATTATGAATATAAGGCAGGTACTTTCAAAGGTGCAATCGACCCTAAAACTGAGACATTCCGCGAATTCCCAGAATATGTCAAAAAAGAGCTAGAGCAACATAAAGATAAAAAAATTGCGATGTTCTGTACAGGCGGTATTCGCTGTGAAAAATCAACATCTTTACTTCTTCAAGAAGGCTTCCAAGAGGTTTATCACCTCAAAGGCGGTATCCTTAAATACCTAGAAGAAACCCCTGCCGATGAAAGTTTATGGGAAGGCGAATGTTTCGTATTTGACGGACGTACTGCTGTAACTCATGGCGTCGAGGAAGGCGTAAATATTAAATGTCATGCTTGTGGTTGGCCATTAACTCCAGAAGAGTCAGCTTTAACGAGTTATGAACATGGTGTTTCATGTGTGTATTGCATCGACAAGACAACTGAAAAACAAAAAGCTGGTTTCCGTATGCGCCAGTCGCAAATTGCAGCTGCAAAGCGCAAACGTTTATAATTTTTAATGGAAAGGCATTTAGTTTTCTAAATGCCTTTTTTATAGAAATACTAAATAATAAAAATATTTTGACTACATAGCCCTTCAAAACCAATTCATTCATTGAAAGCTAGTTTTGGAGCTTTTAACATCAAGCTCCACCAGATCATGAAAACAACTCGTTCAACATCCTGATTAAAGCTCTAAATTTAAGATAAACCTTAAAAAGACTGCTTCATTCTTTAAACAATTAAAAAAGCCAAATAATAAAAAACGCCCTAGAAAGGACGTTATTTATTATTTCTTCTAATAAATTAATTTGGAGTATGGTACATCAAATATAATTCATTCAAATTATCTGGAATTTCTTCTGCCAGTTCATCCATTAACTGTCCATTACGACGGAAAGATTCCATCTGCGGATCTTCTTCATCAATTCCACTAAATACCATCATTGGTAAAGTTAAATCAATTAATTGTTCTTCATGTTCAGGGGCAAACCATGCCTCTTCATTTAAGAACATTGCATCAACAAATCCCACACTCCAGTCGCCTAAGCTAGATTCAACATCAGCTTCTTCAATTTCAAATGGAAATACAATTCCATTCTCATTTGCTAAATCTTGTCGAATTGACTCTAACCACGCCTTGATTTGCTGAATAATTTCAGCAGGAACCTTTTTATGGTTATTATCAAACAGCTCATCTAACCAACGGTCAAACTGAGGGCCTACTGCAATTGCACACAGAAAACCATGAGTTGCAGCGAAATCTAGACCATACTCATTGTGGTCTCCATCTAGATATTCACTTAATTGGTCTAAATCTAACGCACTCATTGTGTTACCTGACTATAAAAAAGAAATCTACGATAGCATAGCATTTAAGCTGACGATGCCCTATTCAGATTTGATTAGTCTTCATCATCAAGATCATCATCGTCTAAATCGTAATCAAAATCTTTCAACTCACGCTCTAAACGGCGTTGAGCCAATAGATCATCAATTAATCTACGTTTTTCTAATGATTCTTTCGCAGTGATTTTGCCTGATGACTCATCAAAACCGACATCATCATCATCACCGTAGTTATCATCTAGTTCAAAATCTGTAGAAGACACTAAAACTACCTCTAATGAAAAAATGTGAATGGGTCTAGGCGCTATTTATCTCTCTTACAGAATCATGTCAAGTTTTATTTATATTTTTTTCATTAAACTGCATATTTGTACTTTTTTTCACCCAAAAAATTGTGTATTTATAAAACTCAACTATTTTTTTTGATCAAGAAAAAATTCTATGATCTTTTCGATGATTTAAGCTTGAAAAAAATGATTTTAGCCCAATATTCAAAAAACAGACGTGAATTCAAAGATATTTTTTATTTAACGGTTACCGATCAAACCCAAAACATTTCAAGCAAATTGTGCTATCATGCACGGTTTTTCACTGCCACAGATTCAACGAAGAGTAAGCAAAGATGAGCGATATGCATTCCCCTACTTCTCAAGTAGCGGCTCTGATTAGCCGAGGCAAAGAACAAGGTTACTTAACTTACGCTGAGGTTAACGATCATCTGCCGGACTCGATTACTGAAAGCGAACAGATTGAAGACATTATTCAAATGCTTCAAGACGTTGGTATTCCTGTACACGAGCGTGCACCTGAATCTGACGATACCATGTTCGGTGAGTCAACTGACACAGCCGATGAAGTTGCTGAAGAAGAAGCTGCTGCCGTACTTGCATCGGTTGAAAATGAGCCTGGACGTACGACAGATCCTGTACGTATGTACATGCGTGAAATGGGTACAGTTGAACTGTTAACCCGTGAAGGTGAAATCAGCATTGCAAAACGTATTGAAGAAGGGATCCGTGACGTCCTTAACTCAATTGCGTACTGGCCAAATGCTGTTGAAGTTGTATTAAAAGAATATAATGATTTCTTGACTGGCGAACGTCGCCTTGCCGATATTTTATCTGGCTATCTTGACCCGGAAACTGACGAAGATATTCCTGAAGTTCTAGAAGAAGAAACAGAACTTGAAGAAGATGATGCGCCAGCTACACCAGCAAAAGAAGTTAAGCTTGACGATGACGAAGAAGATGAAGAGTCAGAAAGCGACGATGATTCTGAAGGTGAGTCTGGTCCAGACCCTGAAGTTGCAAAGATTCGTTTTAATGAACTTGAATCTGCATGGACTAAAACAAAAGGTATTATTGAGAAACATGGCCGTAACAGCCCTGAAGCAGACGAAGCTTTAGAAGCGTTAGCTACTGTGTTCATGATGTTTAAATTTACACCACGTTTATTCGATATCATTTCTGAAATGATTCGTGGCACACACGAACAAATTCGTGCCAATGAACGTGAAATCATGCGTTACGCAGTACGTCGTGGCCGTATGGACCGTACTCAATTCCGTACATCTTTCCCTAAGCAAGAATCTAATCCAGCTTGGTTAGATGAACAAATTGCTAAAGCTCCTGCTGAAATCAAGGCGCATTTAGAAAAAGTTCGTCCGGATGTTTTAGCATTCCAGCAAAAAATTGCAGATATTGAGAAAGAACTTAGTTTAAGCGTTGCTGAAATTAAAGATATTTCTAAGCGTATGGCGATTGGTGAAGCGAAAGCGCGTCGTGCTAAGAAAGAAATGGTAGAAGCCAACCTCCGTTTGGTAATTTCGATTGCGAAGAAATATACCAACCGTGGTTTACAGTTCCTTGACTTGATTCAAGAAGGGAACATTGGTTTGATGAAAGCGGTAGACAAGTTTGAATATCGTCGTGGTTATAAATTCTCGACTTATGCAACTTGGTGGATTCGTCAGGCGATTACCCGTTCGATTGCCGATCAGGCTCGTACAATTCGTATTCCAGTACATATGATTGAAACGATTAACAAGATCAACCGTGTATCTCGTCAATTGTTACAAGAAATGGGGCGTGAACCAACACCTGAAGAATTAGGTGAACGTTTAGAAATGGACGAAGTTAAGGTTCGTAAAGTACTTAAAATTGCCAAAGAACCGATTTCAATGGAAACACCTATTGGTGATGATGAAGATTCGCATCTTGGTGATTTCATTGAAGATCAAAACATCACTTCTCCAATTGATGCTGCGACTTCAGAAGGCTTAAAAGAAGCAACACGCGAAGTATTGGAAAACTTAACTGAACGTGAAGCGAAAGTATTGAAGATGCGTTTTGGTATTGATATGCCAACCGATCACACCCTAGAAGAAGTGGGTAAGCAGTTTGACGTAACACGTGAACGTATTCGTCAGATTGAAGCGAAAGCATTGCGTAAATTACGCCACCCTTCTCGTTCTGAACACTTACGTTCTTTCTTGGAAAATGACTAAGTTTTGAAGGCTTGAAATTTCAAAACCAAGCCCCATTTAATAGAAAGAGCTATAAACGCCTGCGATAATGCAGGCGTTTCAAATCATGAGGTAACTTATGTTAGACCGCACTCCATCTCGCGAACTACAAGAACATCTTTGGGTATTTCCGATGGATTATCCAATTAAACTTATTGGCGATGCGGGTGAAGAATTACGTGTTGCTGTAGTCGATATTTTGGTGAAACATTTCCCAGACTTCGACCACTCAACATTAAAAGTTCAAGAATCTCGCACCGGCAAGTATCATTCTTTAACAGCACAATTACGCTTTGAAGAATTAGAACAAGTTCATGCACTTTATGCTGACTTGGCTGCTTGCCCGCAGATTAGAACTGCGCTTTAATTTTAAGTTCTTCAATCAATACCACAGTCAGACACTCTTACTGTGGTATTTTTTTTGAGAAATTTTTAAGTTATCAGACAGTGAAAAAACAATACAAATATTTAGAAACCCTATTATAAAATCCTTTAAAATTACAGGGTTTTCGGCTTCTATCTTGCAGATATTAACTGGGTGCCGCAGAAACCAACTTATAGGAAGATATTGTGATGAGCCTTGATAAACCCAACTTGATCATTCGCCAATGGAACGATTTACAAGATTATCAAAGCAAATTTGAAACCATGAAACTCTTAACAAACGAGCGTGATCAAGATACGCCTGATGAGTTATGGTTACTCCAACATCATAATGTCTTAACACAAGGTCAAGCTGGTAAACCTGAGCACATCCTAATTTCATCAAATATTCCAGTCGTACAAACTGATCGTGGCGGGCAAGTGACTTGGCATGGGCCTGGTCAACTTGTGGCTTACTTCATGTTTGATCTTAATCGGCTAAAATGGAACGTACGTACTTTGGTCAGTTTTGCTGAACAATTTATGATAGATGTTTTAAAAAAATATGGAATTGAAGCTTATGCCAAACCCGATGCACCTGGGGTATATGTAGATGGTCGTAAGATTGGTTCTTTAGGTTTTAAAATTCGTCGTGGTCGTAGTTATCATGGATTAGCATTAAACTTGGACTGTGCATTAGATGGATTCCAGACCATCAATCCTTGCGGCTATGCAGGCTTAGAAATGATACGTATACAAGATTTAGTGACTCCTTATCCATCATTTGGTCAACTTTGTCAGGACTTTATTGAGTATATTAATAGTACTGGGTACTTTAATGACCCTAAAGTCAAATATGAATAAATCGCTTTGCGATGAAATAAAAATGGATTAGAGTAATTACTCTAAATTTGCTTTCGCATAATTTTAACAAGGGATACGCGAGTGATTTCGACAAAAGCGGTAAAGCCGACTCTGCAACTTGCCTACGTTAAGCTCATGATGGATGTTATTGGTCGTGGCTTGGTCATGGCAAGTCAAGTGGACACTGAAATACAAGAGGAAGTATCTAAATTTCCTGTTCACTTTGTACTTTCAATGAATGTTTTCCCGAATGGACCAGCATTTTTTGCTCGAGTGACAGAAGACAAACAGTTAGAACTACTTCAAAGAGCTGAAAGAAAACCAGACTTAACGATTACATTCAAACACGTCACTCATGCCTTTTTGGTGTTTTCTTTTCAAGAAAGTACTGCTCAAGCATTTGCCAATGACCGAATGATTGCCGATGGTGATGTATCTGCTGCTATCCGCTTAGTACGCTGCCTAAATAAAATGGAAGCTCTTATTTTACCTAAATTGGTTGCTTCACTAGCAGTCAAAGAATACCCAACCGAACTTAGCCTAAAAGAAAAATTCAACGAGGCTGCAAATATTTACCTAAAAGTAGCCAAGTCCTATTTCAAGCGGAGCACATAACATGGCCAAACCATATTACGAATTCTTTTGTCCTGTAAAAGTCATTGCTGGTAATGCTGCGCTAGAACATATTCCCTTTGAGCTTGCAACTTTGGGTGCAAAACGCCCTCTTATCATTACAGATAAAGGTGTACGTGCAAACGGCTTATTAAATCCGATTGAAGCTGCATTTAGTACAACTGATGCTGTCATTGGCTATGTTTTTGATGATGTTCCACCCGACTCGAGTTTAGAGGTCGTTCGCCTTGCAGCAGAAGCTTATCGTGCAAATAAATGTGATGCGATCATTGCTGTAGGTGGTGGCTCAGTTATAGACACATCTAAAGCAACTAATATTTTAGTTTCTGAAGGTGGAAATGACCTATTGCAATATGCAGGTGCTCATAACTTACCGAAACCATTAAAACCATTTTTTGTGATTCCAACAACTTCTGGTACTGGTTCTGAAGTAACAATGGTTGCCGTGGTTTCAGATACTCAAAAGAATGTTAAGTTAGCATTTGCTTCTTATTATTTAATGCCACATGCAGCAATTTTAGATCCACGCATGACGCTTACATTACCGCCTCATTTAACTGCAATGACTGGTATGGATGCATTAACGCATTGTGTAGAAGCCTATACATGTATGGCTGCCAATCCATTGAGCGATGCTTATGCAAGTGCCGGAATTAAAAAGATTAGTGAAAATCTCTTTAATGTCCTAGAAAACCCAAATGACTCACAAGGCCGTTTAGAGTTAGCTCAAGCTTCTACAATGGCGGGTATTGCATTTTCTAATTCAATGGTCGGCTTAGTTCACTCTCTAGGGCATGCTTTAGGTGCTGTTGCTCACCTACCCCACGGTCTCTGCATGAATTTATTCTTACCTTATGTACTTGAATATAATAAACAAGTAAATGGTCAGAAAATTGGTGAGTTGCTATTACCACTTGCTGGTGCAGATATTTATGCACAAACTCCTGCAACCCAACGTGCAGATAGAGCAATTACGACTATCTTAGCAATGCGTGATCGCCTATTTACTTTAACAAAGTTACCACGCACTCTACGTGAAACAGGTAAAGTAACTGAAGCTCAGCTTGATGAAGTTGCAGAAAAAGCACTAAATGATGGCTCAATTATTTACAACCCGAAAGAAGCAAGCTTAAAAGATATCCGAGATATCTTAGAAAAAGCTTGGTGATTCGATAAGTTAAACTCCAAGAAACTCCATAAAGGTCTGATTTATATATTGAATCAGACCTTTTTTATCACTAAGCATTTTTATTGATTATTTTATTTGAAACATATGGCAAAAAAATTGCTAAAAAATAGATGAAAGTACTGACAATTTATATCAATTTAGGATAGATTGGCGCACTTTATCTTTTTCTGTAGGGGGGATCGTTCGTCTCAAACGATCCTTAACACCAAGCTGATCCTTGATCAACGATTATGAGGATAACGCCGTTGACAAATTTATCTGGGACTAAACCAACAGGCAAGCTTCAAAAGAATCTTGTACTTTGGCATATTGTTATTATTGGTTTAGCTTACATTCAGCCATTAACGTTATTTGATACTTTTGGTTTAGTGTCAGAACGAAGTGGTGGTCATGTACCAACTTCCTACATTTTTGCATTAGTCGCAATCTTATTAACATCGATCAGTTATGGACATATGATTAAGCGCTACCCTTCTTCTGGGTCGGCCTATACGTATGCTCAAAAATCAATTCACCCTAATGTTGGCTTTATGGTGGGTTGGTCTTCTTGGTTAGACTATCTACTGTCACCGCTTGTTAATATTATCTTGGCAGATATTTATCTAAGAGCTCTTTTTCCAGAAGTAAATAACTGGTTATGGGTGATTGGTTTAACAACGCTCATGACTGTTATTAATTTATTTGGTGCACGGTTCGTTGCACGTTTTAACAGTACGATTGTTGTTATTCAGCTTGGCGTAATTTTTTATTTTGTTTATCAAGTATATATCTTACTTACTCAAGGTGTATATGCAGATGGAACTTTAAATCCAGATAAAGCGGCATTGTGGTCATTAACTCCTTTTTGGAATGATATGACGTCTATCAGTTCTTTAATTGCTGGCGCGACTGTACTCTGCTTCTCTTTTACCGGATTTGATGCTTTATCATCTCTTGCTGAAGAAACAAAAGATGCAGAAAAAACGCTACCAAAAGCTATTTTTTCTACAGCATTACTTGCAGGTATTATTTTCATTGTAAGTACTTACTTCATCCAATTATATTTCCCAAGCAATCCAAACACTTACTTCAATCCTTTAGATGAATCACAACCTGTGATGGTCGCAGCGATTGGTAGTTTGATGTTTAAAACTTTGGTTTTATATTTTGCTGTAGTCGCTGTGATGGCATCAGGTATTTCTGCACATGCGGGTGTATCCCGCTTAATGTATGTGATGGGACGCGATGGGGTCATCAACAAGAAGTTATTTGGTCATATCAGTCCAAAATTGCATACTCCAACTTACAACATTCTTATTGTTGGTGTGGTTGCTTTATCTGCTGGCTTTTTAGATCTTGAACATATTGTTAACTTGATTAGTTTTGGGGCTTTAACTGCTTTTAGTTTTGTTAACTTCTCTGTAGTTTCTCGCTATGCATTAAGAGATGGCAAGAATAAAACGCTTAAAGACATCATTAATTATATTGCTATACCAACGCTTGGTTTTGCCAGTGTGTTTATGATGTGGTTAGAGATTGATAAGCTTGCCTTACAAATTGGCTTAGCTTGGGCCGTTATTGGTGTAGGTTATTTGGCCTATAAAACCAAAGGCTTTAAATATAATGCTCCACAGCATAATGAACATGAGTAATAAAAAAGGCGCTTAAAGCGCCTTTTTTATGGTCAAATTAACCAAAAATTTTATTTACAATACCTTGTACACGTTGAGCATAAAGTTTTGCTGTTTCAAGATCACCTGTCGGAACCTCTTCCACACTTGCATCCGAAGGCGATTGAACTAAAAGCCCAACTGAGCCGCCTAAGTTGTTTACATCTTCACGTGTTGCATCTTTCGTATTTGCTGGCAATAAACCAAGACTCACCCAAATGCCACCATGCTGTGATGCTAAAGTTTGTAGTTGAATAAGAGTTACTTGCTTATCACCATTTAAGCTCGCGCTGTTTGTAAAACCTGCAAATACTTTATCTTGCCAACCGCGTGTAAACCACACTTTTGAAGTTGCATCAGCAAACTTTTTAAACTGCCATGGCGCTGTACCCATATAAGTAGGCGCACCAAAAACAATCCCCTTTGCATCATTTAATGTCTGCCAATCTTGATCAGTAATATTACCCTCTTGATCAATTTGGATGAGCTGAGCATTAATTTCGTTTGCAAACGTTTCAGCCACGACTTTAGTGTGACCATAACCAGAGAAATATACAACCGCGATATTAGAGTTAGACATGGGAGCAAACCTTTGTTTTATTAAATTCCACTTTATGATATATTTTAGAAACTAGGTGTCAATTAGTTACTATTTGGTAACTAGGGTAATTTTTCAAGAAATTATAGGTAAATGGTATGAATGAATGTCTAAAATATAATATTTTTCAACAACATTGCCCTGCTCGTTTATTTTTTGAAAAAATTGCAGATAAATGGGTTTTATTGATTTTAAATGTTCTTGAGGAAGAAACTCAGCACTTCAATTTGCTCAAAAAGAATATTCAAGGTATCTCCCCTAAAGTCTTATCACAGAAGTTAAAAATGCTGGAGAGAGACGGTTTTATTGAGCGTAAAATTCAGAATACATCCCCAATTCGTGTTGATTACTCACTTACCGCTTTAGGGCAAAATGTAGCTTCAATGGCATACCAATTAAAGGAATGGGCCGAAACCAATATTGAGCAAGTTTTAGCAGCTCAAATAACTTATGATGAAAAAGTGCTAGAGCAGGCTTAACCCATAAATCCTTTAAAATTTTATTAAATCTTACGGTTAAGCTTTGTTCTTAGCTTAAAGGCAGCTCAACTTAATTAATTTTAATCGGTTCAGGTGGCGCACTTATTTTAAATTGAATAGTTAACGGTTCGCATTGTTTTAACTCCTGCTCATTTTTCAAATAGGTGCTTTCTAGACCATATTTCCAAGTACCATTCATGACTTCAAATGCAGGATAATTGACAATGAAAGTTTTGGTTTCATTAGGCTGATATTCGTAAGTTTGAGTCTCTTTACACTCATTTTCTGGATAAGAACGTTTAGTATTTCCAAATAAATAGAGTTCTAAAGGTACATAACATGCAGGTTGTTGTTCTTGTATTTTCTCTAATCCCTTATTAGTTTGAGTAATCTGCAAAGCAATTGTGCCATTTAAAGTTAACTGCTGTGCATATTTAAAAACTGTTTCTTTTTCGATGGGTTCACGCGTTACATTATTTAAGAACTGTAGTTTACGATGCAAGCCATTACAGTCATCTTCAACAGGTGCGGGTAACCAGATTTCATTATCTTTTGAGTCACCTTTCTCACCATCGGCAGGTGTTTCATAATCTCCTGGTTTACCAGGTTTAGTCGGATTTCCCGATCCACCTAAACTGGCACCACCTGCGAATAAATCCTCTCCACAAGCAGTCAAAAGACCACCCATCAAAATGAAACTCATGGATATTATTAATTTTTTATAAGTTATTTTCATCATATTGATAAGCTCCGAAACGGAAAGTTTTCGTTGCACCCTCTTTTCCTTCATCGAGTGCACAACGTTCAATGGCTAACTTGAGTACTTGCAATGATAGATCTTCCCACAAGCGTAAACTTGCTTCTTTGAGTAAAGTGATCGATTCATCTGTTAGTTCATCAGCAAAAATTGCTTGTTCTAAATAAGGTTCTTTTTCTGGCTGAAATAAATTATGAACTCCAGCAGCTAAATGTGCCTCTAAGTTATTCGTTAATAATTTTCGAACCTCGAATTGCTCAACATCAGGCATAAAACTACGCTGCTGCAACACCACAAGGCCATCTTGTTCTTTCACAATGTTCAGACGCTCAAGTTCGTTCAAAATAGATCTTGGGTGTTTTTCGGTTGAAACTTTCTTTACCAAACTTTCAAAGCTAATCTGATCTTCGCTAATAAAAGGAATTTTTTCTGCCAATCCCTCTGCAAGCCACAAGCCAATCACCCGAGCAGGAACACTTACTGGCTCTGCTACTTTTGCTTCTGTTAAAGGCTGCCCAGCCTGCATAGCCTTTTTAAATGCATTCACATCTTTGCGATGTAACCCTGAAAGTAAACTGACCGCTGAATCAGTTGGCTTTTGTTCTATACGCTCTAGCTCAGTTAAAGCCTGTTGATAGAAAACAGGTTTCAAAGCAGTCACAAAGTCGTTATATCCCACTCCTGAACGAATTAACCATTGCGTCAGGTATTCCATTAACATTAATACCTGCTTCTGATTAAGTTCTGCATTGTTCGTTTGGAGTGTGGTCATAGAGTAACAATTTTCCTTCATATTTGAAAAATAGTATGGGCCGAGCAATTGTCACACTGAACGGTTTAAGATGCAATTTTCATTCTTAGACCTCTTTTGGAAACCGATCAACATAATGATTTGGCGCATTAAAATGGGTAAAAGAAATACTGATTGAGACATCTAAACTTTCTACACTATGCCACCAACCAATTGGGATAAACAAAGCTTCCCCAGTATTCAAAATACATTCCACTGGAGTGATTGATCTTGCCAACGGATATTTTTCAAAATCAATTTTATTTGCATTACTTAATTCACTAAACACCCAATGATCGTTATATAGATGAGGAACTTGTAAGGCAGGAATTAAAGTTACTTTTTTGCGTCCATAAATTTGAACCAACATATTATTCGTTAAATCATGATGTAATGGCGTAAATGTTCCTTTAGGTCCAAACCATAAAAAACTACGCTCATCTTTTAAAGCCGAGTCACAATAACCTTCTGCAAAATCACCAATATCTAAAAATAGCTCTTGAAGCATCTGATGGCTGTTAGTCGCATTATTTGCAGTCATATAAAAATCATTACTGGCATCAACTGACATAACTTTTGATACAAACTCTGACATCTTCCTTTTTTGTTTTAGTGATGGAGAATGTCTTTCAAACTGTTCATCTAAATTTCTATTCATCTGAACTTCAACTGAATGATGGCCAAATTTAGAAGCAAAATATTGCGGAGACCATTTGTGCAAAGCTGGCCAATGTTCTATTCCTTCTTTTAAAATCACAGGGCGATGTTGACTATAGTAATCCTTTATAAAAACAGAGAACTGTGGAGCAGTAATTGAAGGAATTTCTTTACTATAGCCAGAGTTTAACTGTGCCAATTGATCTACAGTTTCTATTAACCATTCATGTTTTTTAAGTTGATGATGCTTTTTCTTCAAAATTTTATATAGCTGATTATTTTCTAAATTATTTAGATATTCTTTTACTTTTAGACCATCATGCCCCTGCTCTATTAATATTTTTACTATTTCCGTAGACGCTACTTCATTTAAAACTTGTTCAATGATCCACTCTTGATCATGATCCAATAAAGTCTGAAATTTTAAATCATTCATTTTAAACCGTGGCTCAAATCCATTTGCTTTTAATACATCGACTAATTGTTCAATTCCGCATCCTTTTTCTAAATTTTCTTCAAGCCAGTTTTTCCATTCAAATGGCAACTGGTCAAACCATTTTTGGCTTTGTTCGAATATTTCAATTTGATTATAAGCTGCCATGTTGAACCTTTTTTCAAATTTGATCTTTACAACTGCATTATAATTGATCTATTTTAAAAATGTTAAATTTTCACATTTTAATAAAAAAAGGGTTCATGTGATGAATAACATAGTAAAAGGAAGCAGCATTGCTTTGATTTTTATAGCTTTAAGTGGGTGTGGGTCTGACGATAATGATTCGACACCGACACCGACACCGACACCGACACCGACACCGACACCAACACCAACACCAACACCAACACCAACACCAACACCAACACCAACACCAACACCAACACCAACACCAACACCAACACCAACACCAACAAGTGTAGCGGATCGCTTTGTTGGAAGTTGGTTAGCAGGTAAAGGAGCTTGTATTAACGGCTCTGCTCTAAAAATGAACGTCATTAAGGTTTCTGATAACAGCGTTCGATTTACCAGTGAAACAGTACGTTATGAGAATGAATCGAACTGTACAGGTAACATTGTTGCAAGTTACCGCCAAGCTGAAGATTTTAGTCTGGTTTCAAATATTGGAGCACCACAGACTGTACAAACTTCGAGCTATAACAAGGTAGATTGGCAGCTTGTAGTAGCAGGAGAGTTGGAACAAAAACAGCCAGCTATTCTAGGTTTTAAAAATGCAAACCAATTCTGCCTAGTTCCTACAGATGAACCGAATGCGATACATAATTATTTGCAGCAAGCAAACTTTGATCTCATAAATACTTGCTTCACAAAAACGACACCACCAGCAAGCATGCAAAAGCCAACTCAAGTATTGGCAACAGCGAGTTATAAATTGGGAGATAATAAAGAATCTTGGGCAGATCTATTAACCCAACTTAATGACCAAGGACGTCAAGGCTATGCCCTTCTCACGCCATCAGTCAGTTTAGATAATCCTGATGGCAGTTTTGCCCTATATAAAAACTTATATGTTAAAAACAATAAGTCCACTGATACATACACCTATAAGACAGTTGATGTTAAAACCAACTCGGTAGCAAACCGTTATTTACTATGGGTGAATGAGTTAAATAAACAAGGTAGCTTAGGCTATATATATAAACTTTCATTTGGGGAAGTTACATCTAATACAGATAAATATTTATTTGTGAAAAATGATAAGAAACCAGCAACATATTCTTACTCTAATCGATTCTTAACCAATACCTCTCGCACAACAATTTTAAATGCCTTCAACGAACTTGGTGCACAAGGTTGTAAACTCATTTACGCAAACACCTCGTTCACCAATAATGGCACAACGAATGGAACCTTCTATGTACCGACTTGTGTAAATAGCAGTACACATAACGGAACCTATGCGTATCGTTATTTTGAAGTTCCACAACATATTCCTTTTAACAAGGAAGATGCAATAAAACTTGAAAAACTTCTTAAAGAGCAGGCAGCCGAAGGTTATAGACTGGTTGATGCGAACAATAATCTAGGCTTCTTTAATATTGATGGTTATCTATTTGAGCGTGATAGTGAAAATACGGGACCTATTGAATATAAAGTATTTATTGAAGATGCTGCATCCGAAACAGATGAGCCATATCTCGTTGAAAATCGAATTCAAGACCAAGGTAAATTAGGTTGGTTCTTTGCAGTTCGACTTGGATCTGTCTATACCAACTCACCAACAAATTATGATTTAGCAAGTGGTGTAATTTTCCCTAAATAAGACATCTAAAACAAATAAGGCCACAACTGTGGCCTTATTTTTACTTAAAATTAGTAACTTATCCTAAGTTTTTAAAACCCTGCTGACGCCATGCCTCATAAACAATCACAGCGGTTGCATTAGATAAATTTAAACTTCTTGAGTTTTCAGCCATTGGCAAACGGATCCACTGTTCTTGTGGAAACATTAAGCGAACGTGCTCAGGCAAACCGCGTGTTTCTGGCCCCATCAATAAAGCCACGGGCCGATTCAAATCAACTGTATGTGGAGTTGCAGAACCTTTAGTGGTGAGTGGAAAAACATGCTCAACACCTTTAGCTTTTAAGTCTGCAAGGCATAGTTCAATGTTGTCCCAAATCTGCATACGCGCCCATTCATGATAATCAAGACCTGCTCGTTTGAGCTTTTTATCATCTAATTCAAAACCTAGTGGCTTGACTAAATGTAGCTGTGCGCCCGTATTAGCACATAAACGAATGATATTGCCTGTATTGGCAGGAATTTCAGGCTCGTATAGGACAACATGAATCACAAATTTTCTCGACTTTAATAATTAGCAATAAACTCAGATAAATTTATTGCCATTTTAACTGTTCACGTAAATTCACCACTTCACCAATAATGGTTAAAGTCGGCGCTACGATATGATGCTCAGACACTTTAGTTGCAATATCAGCTAATGTTCCAACAATAACTTTCTGTTCTGGTGTAGTTCCTTTAGAAATTAAGGCTACAGGCATATCAGCACGTTGACCATGAGCAATAAGTTGCTCACAAATGCGTTCCAAACCAACTAACCCCATATAGAGGACTAAAGTTTGATTTTCATAAACCAGTTCATTCCAAGGGAGTTCAGGTGAACCTTCCTTTAAATGCCCAGTCAAGAAACGGACACTTTGTGCATAGTCACGATGAGTTAATGGAATCCCTGCATAAGCTGAACAACCTGATGCTGCTGTTATGCCCGGTACAACTTGGAAAGTGACATTCGCCTCAACTAGCTCTTGAATCTCTTCACCACCACGCCCAAAGATAAACGGATCACCACCTTTTAGACGACAAACACGCTTTCCTTTTTGAGCATATTCAACCAGTAAAGCATTGATACCCTCTTGGGGAACAGAATGATTTGAACGAGCTTTACCTACATAAATTTTGGTCGCATCGCGACGGCAAAGTTCTAAGATTGGTGCAGACACCAAACGATCATAAATCACGACATCTGCTTGCTGCATAAGACGTAATGCTTTTAATGTCAGTAGCTCAGGATCACCTGGTCCAGCTCCTACCAAATAAACCTCACCTTTAGGTGCAGTCCACTCTGTTAAGGCTTGCTGAATCAAATCATTTGCAACTTCTAAATTGTCATTAAAAACTTGTTCTTTTAATGGGCTAGCATAGAGGTTTTCCCAAAAGATTCGACGCTCATCTGGGTTAATAATCTTTTCTTTTACTTGCTTACGCCATTGACCAGAAAACTCAGCCAACTTACCCATGCCATGTGGAACAATCGTTTCTATTTGAGTACGAAGTTGTCTAGATAAAACTGGCGATGCGCCATTTGAGGCAACAGAAATGATCAATGGAGAACGATCAATAATCGCTGGAACCATAAAGCGGCAGTGTGGAATATCATCGACACTATTTACCAGTAAATTACGCGCTTCACATTGCTCAAAAACAGTCTTGTTCACTTGCGCATCATTAGTCGCAGCAATCACTAAGCGGTAAGACGTATTTAATACTTTTTCAACAAAGGGCTCGGCAAAATACTGGCCTCCACTCGCCTGAACCAACTCTAAAAGCTGATCTTCAATTTCCGGAGCAATAATATCAATTACTGCTCCAGCTTTGGCTAAAAGATTTGCTTTGCGCAAAGCGATATGCCCACCACCCACAATCAGACAACGTTGCTTTTGCAACTTTAAAGAGATTGGAAAAATATTCACCTTAAACCTCTACATTAATCATCTGATTTTGGTTAAGCAAAAACCGTGCACAATTTAGATGCAAAGCTTAGTCAATAAAGGTTAAACCACCCATATATGGGCGTAATACTTCTGGAATCTCGATAGAACCATCTTCACGTTGGTAATTTTCCATTACAGCAAGCAAAGTACGACCAACAGCTAGACCAGAGCCATTTAAAGTATGCACCAATTCGGTCTTTTTTTGATCCATTCTGTAGCGTGCTTTCATGCGGCGTGCTTGAAAATCACCCATATTAGAGCAGCTTGAGATTTCACGGTAAGTGTTTTGGCTTGGAACCCAAACTTCTAAGTCGTAAGTTTTAATCGCGCCGAAGCCCATATCACCACCACAGAGCAAAATTTTGCGGTATGGTAAACCAAGTGCCTGCAAAATGCCCTCAGCATGTGCAGTAAGGTCTTCAAGTGCCTGCATAGAAGTTTCAGGTTTAACGATTTGCACCATTTCAACCTTATCAAACTGATGCTGACGAATTAAACCACGGGTATCGCGGCCATAAGAACCAGCTTCACTACGGAAACATGGCGTATGCGCTGCATATTTTAATGGCAAGCGTTCGGTATCAATAATCTCATCGCGAACGAAGTTAGTAACAGGAACTTCTGCTGTAGGGATGAGGTAATATTCTTTTTCACCTTGAAGTTTGAACAAATCTTCTTCAAATTTTGGTAATTGACCAGTACCACGAAGTGAATCAGCATTTACCAAATAAGGCACATAAGCTTCTGTATAGCCATTCTTTAAAGTATGGGTATCAAGCATGAACTGCGTTAAAGCACGTTGTAGGCGCGCTAAAGAACCTTTCAACACACTAAAACGTGAACCAGTCAGTTTAGTCGCAGTTTCAAACTCTAAACCGCCCATCCACTCACCTAAGTCAGTATGATCTTTGATTTCAAAATCAAACTGACGAGGTGTACCCCATTTTGAAATTTCAACGTTATCATCTTCATCTTTACCAGCAGGAACAGACTCATCTGGTAAGTTAGGGATGCTAAGCGCTTTTTGTTCAATCTCGTTTTGGAGCTCTGACAAAGCCACTTCAGCAGCTTTGATTTCATCACCAATCGCTTGCATACGCGCCATGATTTCAGAAGCATCACCACCGGATTTTTTAATCTGACCCACTTGTTTTGCACCGGCATTACGTTCTGCCTGCAATTTTTCAGTTTTTGATTGCAAGTCTTTACGGCGAGTTTCTAAAGAAGCCCATTCTTGAACATCTAATTGAACACCACGTTTTGCCAAAGCTGCATTAACAGCTTCAATATTATTTCTGAGTAACTTAGGGTCGATCATAATCAATCATAATATGGGTAAAAAACTGGCTATAGTGTAAGGCCTTCACACTAAAAAATATAGTGATCATCTTCATAACGAATAGCTTTCACACAATTGTTAGAATAGATCACCTATTTTAGAACTTATACTTTGGCACACTCGGTAAATACTCAGGTTTAATGAATTTACTCGCTTCAAAATATGGCAGCGTTAATTCAGACATCCCTTCAGCATAAGAAGCCAATTCATAAATTGGGTAGACAAAAACAATCCCATTTGCGCCATAGTAGAAATTATCACTTAATTGCAGTTTTTCACGACTGATATTGTGCTCTTGAAGCCAATTTGTATTTGCATCAAAAAGCGCATCAACTAATTGTTTTTCGACATCTGGCTGAATGAGTTCCGCAACAGTAATATGTTTTTTATTTAATAAATCAAAAGTCACGAACTCTTGATGTGACATGCCATGTGCTGCACCAACAGAATACGAATAGGTCTGTAATGCAAAGGTTGCAAGATTATAATTTTGCCCTAAATAGCGAACATAAATTGCACTTTGACTCGAACGAGGCTCGCCTTCAGGCACTTCGACTGGCTGATCAGCCAAATTTGCAAAAGCATTCGGATCTGCTTTCTTTATTCGATTAGTGAAGTAATCATTAATCCACTTCTGATTGGTTTGTACCGTTTGAAAGTCATACTCAGTACACCCATCTTCTAAACAAACTTTTGATTTTGGCAATTTTACTGGGATTACTTTTGCCTGAATTACAGGAACACCAGCCTCTTTAGTTTCTTTAACTTTTGCAGTCGAAGCAGCCTGCTCTTCTTTGCCTGTCGACTTTGGTTGGCAACCACTCACAATTGCTATTGCAGCCATTAATGGAAGAATACAAATAATTTTTTTATCGTAAAGTCGCATAATAATCCCCATGAATTTACCTCTATCACTATACAAAGCGTCCGATCGAGGTGGGGTTAAAAAATGTATCTATCTCTCTTATATAAAAAAAGCTACCGTGAAAGGTAGCTTTTTTTGAAGAGGCTTTAATTATTGATCAATAATATCTGTGCCTTTTGGTGGCGTAAAGTTAAAGACAGATGCTGGAATTGAAGCATTTACTTTTACGTTCTTAAAGCGCACATAAGTAGTCTGACCTAATGAGTCTTGTAACACCATAAGCGTAGGCGCTTTATTTGCTCCAAAACTAATTGTTAAGCTTTGGAAAGCACCATCTTCTTTCTTAGGAAATAATGTGAAATAAAGTTTTGATTTATCGGGTTGCGTTACACGATAAGATTTCATGATTTGATTAGTATTACCAGAAAGTAATAATGCTGGTGTATCTGCAACTTGATCATCTAAGCTTTGGCGGACCGCTTGTTGTAAATCTGGATCATAGATCCAAACTGTTTTCCCGCTTGTTACAATCGTTTGTTTAGCGGGACTTACTGTTTCCCAATAAAATTTCCCCGGACGTTCAACTTTCATTGAACCTTTGAATGTCTGGTTCATATGCTGTGCACTTAAACTTTTTTTCTGTGCCACAGTTTTTGTATTGGCTTTAGTTGTTTGTTCAAAATCGGCAGTCAAACGCTGTAATCCTGATAACTGATTAACCAGGTTCCCAATTGCCTGTTGCTCCGGTGCTGCTACAGGCGCAGCAAACACTGTAGTACTCATTACAGGAGCAAGCACTGACGCGCTGAGTGTAATAGCACACATAGTTTTACGAAGCATATTCATGTCATCACCTTTTTAGTTGCTGTAAGACAACTTGCCATCTTCCAAAGTTATGAAACTTAGCAAGCTCTTAATTCAAGACTCATATTAACCGACAAACTCTGTGCTAATCATTGAGAAAATAAGATATTTTGTTATGTTATTCATGTTGTTTGTAGAATTTCATTCATCATGATGAAGATACACCAGATTAAATTCCATAAAAAAAGCCCACAAAATGTGGGCTTTTTTTGAAGCTAAAACTTATACAGTTTCAACTTTTACGTAGCGACGGCCAAATTGACCTTTCACTTCGAATTTTACTACGCCGTCAGCAGTAGCAAATAAAGTATGGTCACGGCCCATACCAACATTTGCACCAGCGTGGAACTCAGTACCACGTTGACGAACGATGATGTTACCAGCAGTTACAGCTTGACCGCCGTAAACTTTAACACCTAACATTTTTGGGTTTGAATCACGACCGTTCTTCGTCGATCCACCGGCTTTTTTAGTTGCCATGTCTCTTACTCCTCGTGATTAGCCTGAAATACCAGTAATTTTCAACTCAGTGAACCATTGACGGTGACCTTGTTGTTTACGGTAGTGTTTACGACGACGCATTTTGATAATGCGGATTTTGTCGTGACGACCATGGCCAACCACTTCTGCAGTTACTTTAGCGCCAGCTACAACTGGAGCACCGATTTGAATGCTGTCACCGTTTACAACCATTAATACATCATCAAATGTAATAGTCGCGCCAGATTCAGCTTTCAATAATTCAACTTTAAGGGTTTCACCCTCAACTACACGGTGCTGTTTACCACCGCTTTGGATTACTGCGTACATAATGTACTCCAATTAGCCCGTGTCGTCGTGCCGATAAGGGATATATCGATCTTAAAACGCTCGCCACTGGGGTTATATAAGGCGACAGATTTTAAGTGAAATTTGATCAAACGACAAGTATTTTCTATTTATCAGTGGCTCCTATTCCCCTCTTTTTACAAAATCAACAGACAGCTTCAATTAGAATGTAGCAGTTTTCATTGATTCTGAATGAAAATTAAAATACAGTTCCAGACACAAATTGCGACAAGAACAAGTTGTATTAATGCTGATGTCATTAAATTTATTGTTTTGCCGGAAATATCATGTTTTGCTTAAATAAAGAACAAAGAACGCATAAAGACAATAGAAATGATTAATATCAGCCACTTGTTTATCTGTGCAACACACCTTTAATTGTTACACTAACGCCACTTATCTACCAATACGGGGTTTTTCTTCATATGGTCATCGATTTCAAGCAAGACATTCTTGCGCCTGTTGCCTCAGACTTTGCTGCGATGGATCACTTGATTAATGAAGGAATTAGCTCAAAAGTCGGTTTAGTCATGTCTGTCAGCAAACATGTTGTTGAAGCTGGCGGAAAGCGTATGCGTCCGATTATGTGTTTACTGGCGGCTCGCGCTTGTGGTTTAGACAACATGCAAAATGCACAACGTCTGGCTGCAATCATTGAAATGTTGCATACCGCGACATTAGTCCATGATGATGTGGTAGATGAATCTGGACTTCGCCGTGGTCGACCTACAGCAAATGCGACATGGAATAATCAAACTGCTGTTTTAGTCGGTGACTTCCTGATTGCCCGTGCGTTTGATTTACTGGTCGATTTAAACAACATGACTTTATTGAAAGACTTTTCAACAGGTACATGTGAAATTGCTGAAGGTGAAGTATTACAACTTCAATCACAGCATCAACCAGATACAACAGAAGAAACATATTTAAAAATTATTCACGGTAAAACGTCTCGCCTGTTTGAATTGGCTACAGAAGGCGCTGCTATTCTGGCTGGACAAGAGGCGTATCGTGAACCATTAAGATTGTTTGCCGGTCATTTTGGTAATGCATTCCAAATTATTGATGATATTTTAGACTACACTTCAGATGCTGAAACATTAGGTAAAAATATTGGTGATGATTTAATGGAAGGTAAGCCAACTTTACCGTTAATTTCTGCATTAGCACACTCGACAGGTGAAGAGCATGCGATTATTCGTCGCAGTATTGCAACTGGTGGAGTGGACCAATTATCTCAGGTCATAGAAATTGTACAGAAGTCTGGTGCTTTAGATTATTGTCACCAACGTGCCCAAGAAGAAACAGAAGCAGCACTGCAAGCCTTATCAAACCTACCTGATACACCGTATCGTCAGGCTTTGATTAACTTAACTCAGCTTGCGTTACATCGAATACAATAGATATTATTTTGCCTATGCATATAAATTTTTCAGATCTTTTTTTAAAAATACAGAAACAGCTTGAGGATTCTCAAGCTGTCATTGACGAAAATGTACTCATTGAGTTAGTCAATGCGATTCGTCCATCCAATCCTCAAAATACGGATGAGATAAAGCAAAAAATTCAGGCTTTAATTGAAAGCCTATTACGCACACCTACAGCTCCCTTCCTGCTACAAACTTTTTTATTACGTCTAATTAATCGCTATAAACAAGTCAGCTTATATGCTGATAGCGGAATTTTGTCTTTAGATGGTTTCTGGAACCAGCTAGGACAAAGACTCGGAGCACATTTTTTACCGTTAATCGAAGATGCAAGCCAACTCAAAATATTAATTGGTAGAATTTTCTATTTAGAAAGTGACAAAATTTGGCTAAATAATATTGATGAGGAAGATTGGGCAAATCTATTTGGTCTTATTGGACAAAGCCAAAGTAATGTAGATGAAAAGCTTGTCATTCAAAGTGAAATGATTAAAGCGATTACCGTTTTATCTTATCGTATTAGTGGAATTGGTCTTTACCCCGAATTTATTAATGCTCAACCGGAATTAACTGAATATGAATCACCATTTTTAGTTCAAAACCGTGAAATTGTTGAATTTATCGAGAAGTACAAAAAACAAGAACTTTTTGAACATGAAATTGCGGTGACCTCCCCTCCGGATGCATCACAAGCATTTGTTATGCTGGAACAGTGTCGGGATGTGGTTTTAAAAATTCGCCGTGCTACCAAAAGAATTGGGGTCAGCTTAAGTTTGACTTACTTATTGTCATTACTTGAGCAGTGCCTCGATCGAATTGAATTATTGCTTTATTTGGTTGTAGATAACACTAAAGGAAAATATGTCTCTTTAGGACATCTGATTTCCGATTTAACCAAGGCGCACTATAGTGAAAAAAGTGTTCGCTCTTTATTAAGCACAACAAGTGAACTTATTGCTTTTCAAGTAACTGAAAATGCCAGCCGAACAGGTGAACATTATGTAAGTACTGATACCAAAGGCTTTTGGGGCATGTATAAAGCTGCTGCTGGAGCGGGCGTCATTATTGCCTGTATGGCATCTTTAAAAATTCTTGCAGCAAGAATGACAATGGCTCCGCTCATGCAGGCCTTTACTTTCAGTATGAATTATTCTCTAGGATTCATTCTAATTCATGTACTGCATTTCACAGTTGCAACCAAACAACCTGCAATGACAGCTGCGGCCCTCGCAGCCACTGTGCAACAGCGTAAAGGCTCTAAAACAGCTCAAATTGCAGAGTTAGCAGCCCTGATTATTAATATTATTCGAACACAATTCATTGCTATTTTAGGCAATATTTCAATTGCGATTCCTACTGCCGCACTCATTACTTTTGCTTGGCAGTTCTATCTTGATGAGCCCTTGTTAACTCATACTAAAGCAACGTATTTGTTGCACAGCTTAAACCCCTTCACTTCATTAGCAGTTCCACATGCAGCGATTGCCGGAGTCTGTTTATTTTTGTCGGGTCTCATTGCTGGATACTTCGATAATCTGGCTGTTTACCGAAAAGTCGGTCCACGCCTAAGAGCGCATCGTCGCTTAGCCAACTGGTTTGGGCAAGATCGCCTCAACCGTTTTGCTGAGTATATTGAGCGTAACTTAGGAGCTTTAGCAGGTAACTTCTTATTCGGCATTATGTTAGGAAGTATGGGTACCATAGGGTTTATTTTAGGTTTACCTTTAGATATCCGTCATATTGCCTTTGCTTCGGCCAACTTTATTCAAGGTTTAATGACCATTAATGGCAGTCCAGACATCGGACTGATTATCGTGTCCTTCCTAGGTGTGTTATGTATTGGTCTCACTAACTTATTCGTTAGTTTCACCTTAACGATTATTGTAGCTCTACGTGCACGTCGTGTTCGCTTCGAACAGTGGAAACCTTTAGCCAAACTCGTTATGACCCATTTTCTGACTCGCCCAAGCGATTTTTTCTGGCCCCCAAAACAGCCGCTAGAACTTGAAGAAAATACGACTACAAATAATGGAAAAAAGATAGAACATTAAGAATTTTGCTTTGTACACAAAATGTGAATTCCGTCAATTTTGTTGTGATTGTTTTTCCAAATGTTAAAAATTTTTCAAAATGAATTTACGATGATCTATCAGGCTTGAAAAAAAGTGTACTGGCAAGTACACTTTTAACGGCTTTCAGTAGTGGACACTGCTTGAATAAGCAAAGGTATTTATATGCCCTATTTGTTGCTTTTTATTGGTTGTATTTTTTTAGGATTAGGTGTTCTTGGTCTTTTTGTACCAAGACTTCAGTCTTTGGATCTTCTCAGCGTTCAAATATTGAGTGAATATCGTTCAGATTATCTTAACTCTATTACGATCTTCCTAGCACGGATAGGTGGTATGCCTTTTGTACTTTTTTTATCCTTTCTGGTGTGTATATATCAGGCATGGTATAAAAAATATATTACTGTTATTTTCATTAGCGTGGGAGTTCTTGGCAGTATCACCATGGGTTGGCTGCTCAAGTGGTGTGTTGATCGCCCAAGACCCCCACAGGTATATCATATTGTCGAAAGTTACGGTGCATCGTTCCCAAGTGCACACAGTGTTTATGCATCAACACTGGCTTGTCTGGCAATGATAATGTTATGCCATAAGCCCAACATTAACTCTCCTTATATCATTTTGATTTCTTGCCTTTGGTTTATCTGCATGGGGCTTTCAAGAATATATGCTGGAGTTCATTTTCCAACAGATGTACTCGCCGGTTGGGGCATAGGTTTTATTTGGATTGCACTGCTTTGGCTCTGGTTATTACAAACACAAAGTAGGTTAAGTAAAAAACAAATATATTTTTAGATTTTATCTAACGAGGTGGAACAATGATGTCGGCTAAGCTTTGGGCTCCTGCCCTTACTGCTTGCGCATTAGCAACAAGTATCGCACTTGTTGGTTGTGGCAAAGGCTCCGATGAGAAACAGCAAGCTGCTGCTGCTCAGAAAATGCCGCCTGCTGAGGTAGGTGTTATTGTTGCTCAACCACAAAGTGTTGAACAAAGCGTTGAGCTTTCCGGCCGTACTTCAGCATATCAAATTTCTGAAGTTCGTCCTCAAACAAGTGGTGTAATTTTAAAACGCTTGTTTGCTGAAGGAAGTTATGTACGTGAAGGTCAGGCTCTTTATGAACTGGACTCTCGAACGAACCGTGCAACGCTTGAAAATGCAAAAGCATCTCTTTTACAACAACAGGCAAATCTAGCTTCACTACGCACCAAGCTAAACCGTTATAAGCAACTTGTTTCGAGTAATGCTGTATCTAAACAAGAATATGACGACTTACTTGGTCAGGTTAATGTTGCTGAAGCACAAGTTTCTGCTGCAAAAGCTCAAGTAACGAATGCAAATGTAGATCTTGGTTATTCTACAATTCGCTCGCCAATTTCTGGTCAGTCTGGACGTTCTTCTGTAACAGCTGGTGCTTTAGTTACGGCAAACCAAACTGATCCTTTAGTGACGATTCAACAGTTAGATCCAATCTATGTTGATATTAACCAGTCTAGTGCCGAGTTATTACGTTTACGCCAACAACTCAGCAAAGGCAGTTTAAACAACAGTAACAACACGAAAGTGAAGTTGAAGCTTGAAGATGGTTCGACTTATCCAATCGAAGGACAACTTGCTTTTTCTGATGCTTCTGTAAATCAGGATACAGGAACGATTACTTTACGTGCCGTATTCTCGAACCCGAACCATCTGTTACTTCCGGGTATGTATACAACTGCGCAGATTGTTCAAGGTGTAGTTCCAAATGCTTATCTGATTCCTCAAGCCGCAATTACGCGTTTACCGACAGGTCAAGCTGTAGCAATGCTTGTTAATGCTAAAGGCGCTGTTGAGAGTCGTCCTGTTGAAACCTCTGGTGTTCAAGGACAAAACTGGATTGTGACTAATGGTCTCAAAGCTGGTGAAAAAGTGATTGTTGATGGTGTTGCCAAAGTTAAAGAAGGGCAAGAAGTGTCAGCAAAACCTTACCAAGCTCAACCAGCGAATCCTCAAGGTGCAGCTCCAAATGCTACAAAACCGGCTCAATCAGGTAAACCTCAAGCAGAACAGAAAGCATCTAATGCATAAGGGGTAGATTGAATGGCACAATTTTTTATTCATCGCCCCATTTTTGCGTGGGTGATTGCATTAGTCATTATGTTGGCGGGTATTCTCACGCTAACTAAAATGCCTATTGCACAGTATCCGACGATTGCACCACCGACAGTTACAATTGCTGCAACTTATCCTGGTGCATCGGCTGAGACTGTTGAAAATACTGTAACCCAGATCATTGAACAACAAATGAATGGTCTAGATGGTTTACGTTATATTTCATCTAACAGTGCGGGTAACGGTCAAGCTTCTATTCAATTAAACTTTGAACAAGGTATTGATCCAGATATTGCACAGGTTCAGGTTCAAAACAAACTGCAATCTGCAACTGCGCTTTTACCTGAAGACGTTCAACGCCAAGGTGTGACGGTTACTAAATCTGGTGCAAGCTTCTTGCAAGTTATTGCATTTTATTCACCAGACAATACCCTGTCAGACTCAGACATTAAAGATTACGTAAACTCGTCAATTAAAGAACCACTTAGCCGTGTTGCTGGTGTTGGTGAGGTACAAGTCTTTGGTGGTTCATACGCAATGCGTATCTGGCTCGACCCTGCAAAACTTACCAACTATCAGTTAACACCAAGTGATATTGCGACTGCTTTGCAAGCGCAAAACTCACAAGTTGCTGTAGGTCAGTTAGGTGGTGCACCAGCGGTTCAAGGTCAAGTGCTTAACGCAACAGTAAATGCACAAAGCTTGTTACAAACACCTGAACAATTTAAAAATATCTTCTTAAAGAACACAGCATCAGGTGCTGAGGTTCGTTTAAAAGATGTTGCTCGTGTAGAGTTAGGTTCTGATAACTACCAGTTCGATTCGAAGTTTAATGGTAAACCTGCTGGCGGTCTCGCAATTAAAATTGCAACTGGTGCTAACGCACTTGACACCGCTGACGCTGTTGAACACCGTTTAGCTGAATTACGTAAGAACTATCCAACAGGTCTTGCAGATAAACTGGCTTATGACACTACTCCATTTATTCGTCTTTCAATTGAAAGTGTTGTACACACATTAATTGAAGCGGTAATTTTAGTGTTCATTGTTATGTTCTTATTCTTGCAGAACTGGCGTGCAACGATTATTCCAACACTTGCTGTACCTGTTGTTGTATTAGGTACATTTGCTGTTATTAATATCTTTGGTTTCTCAATTAACACCTTAACCATGTTCGCTATGGTATTGGCAATTGGTCTTCTGGTCGATGACGCCATTGTTGTAGTGGAAAACGTTGAGCGTGTAATGAGTGAAGAGCATACCGATCCGGTCACGGCAACTTCACGATCAATGCAACAGATTTCTGGTGCGTTAATTGGTATCACAAGCGTATTGACAGCGGTATTCGTACCAATGGCATTCTTTGGTGGTACAACAGGTGTAATTTACCGTCAATTCTCGATTACCCTTGTAACAGCAATGGTTCTATCGTTAATTGTAGCGTTAACCTTCACCCCTGCACTTTGTGCAACCATTTTAAAACAGCATGATCCTAACAAAGAACCAAGCAATAATATTTTTGCTCGTTTCTTCAGAGGATTTAACAACGGTTTTGACCGCATGTCGCATAGCTACCAAAATGGTGTTAGCCGCATGCTTAAAGGCAAAATCTTCTCTGGCGTACTTTACGCTGTAGTGATTGGCCTACTAGTGTTCTTGTTCCAGAAACTCCCATCTTCATTCTTACCAGAAGAAGATCAGGGTGTGGTTATGACACTTGTTCAATTACCACCAAACGCAACGCTTGACCGTACAGGTAAAGTGATTGACACCATGACAAACTTCTTCATGAATGAAAAAGATACTGTGGAATCTATTTTCACCGTTTCGGGCTTCTCATTCACGGGTGTTGGTCAAAATGCTGGTATTGGCTTCGTTAAGTTGAAAGACTGGAGTGAACGTACTTCACCAGAGTCTCAAATCGGTGCTTTAATTCAGCGCGGTATGGCATTAAACATGATCGTCAAAGACGCATCTTACATTATGCCATTACAGCTTCCTGCAATGCCTGAACTTGGTGTAACAGCTGGATTTAACTTGCAACTTAAAGATTCAAGTGGTCAAGGTCATGAGAAACTTATTGCAGCGCGTAATACGATCTTAGGTTTGGCTTCACAAGATAAACGTCTTGTAGGGGTACGTCCTAATGGTCAAGAAGATACACCTCAATATCAAATTAATGTAGATCAGGCTCAAGCTGGTGCTATGGGCGTTAGCATTGCTGACATTAACAACACTATGCGTATTGCATGGGGTGGCTCATACATTAACGACTTCGTTGACCGTGGTCGTGTGAAAAAAGTTTATGTTCAAGGTGATTCGGGTAGCCGTATGATGCCTGAAGACTTAAACAAGTGGTATGTGCGTAATAGCAAAGGCGAAATGGTACCGTTCTCTGCATTTGCTACTGGCGAATGGACATATGGTTCTCCACGTCTTGAACGTTATAACGGCGTATCATCGGTTAACATTCAAGGTACACCTGCACCTGGCGTAAGCTCTGGTGACTCAATGAAAGCCATGGAAGAAATTATTGCGAAGTTACCATCTATGGGCTTACAAGGTTTCGACTATGAATGGACAGGTTTATCACTTGAAGAACGTGAGTCTGGTGCTCAAGCTCCATTCTTATATGCGCTTTCATTGTTAATCGTTTTCCTTTGCTTAGCGGCATTGTACGAAAGCTGGTCTATTCCGTTCTCGGTTTTACTTGTAGTACCACTTGGTATTATTGGTGCAATCGTATTGACTTACTTGGGTATGATTATTAAAGGAGATCCAAATCTCTCAAATAACATTTACTTCCAGGTAGCAATGATCGCGGTCATTGGTCTTTCTGCAAAAAATGCGATCTTGATTGTTGAGTTCGCAAAAGAGCTTCAAGAAAAAGGTGAAGACCTACTTGATGCAACTTTACATGCTGCAAAAATGCGTTTACGTCCAATTATCATGACTACCCTTGCCTTCGGTTTCGGTGTACTTCCGCTTGCCCTTTCAACGGGTGCTGGTGCAGGAAGTCAGCACTCTGTAGGTTACGGTGTACTCGGCGGCGTAATCAGCGCAACGTTCTTAGGTATCTTCTTTATCCCTGTATTCTATGTGTGGATTCGTAGTATCTTTAAGTACAAACCAAAAACCATAAACACTCAGGAGCATAAATCGTGATGCAAAAAGTATGGTCTATTTCAGGTCGTAGCATTGCGGTATCTGCACTTGCGCTTGCTTTGTCAGCTTGTCAAAGCATGCGCGGCCCAGAACCAGTCGTGAAAACCGATATTCCAGAAAGCTATGCATATAACAGCGCTTCTGGTACGTCTATTGCTGAACAGGGTTACAAACAGTTCTTTGCTGACTCTCGTTTGCTCGGAGTGATTGATTTGGCTCTAGCCAACAACCGCGACTTACGTACAGCAACGCTCAATATTGAACGTGCCCAACAGCAATATCGAATTACGCAAAACAACCAGCTTCCAACAATCGGAGCAAGTGGTAGTGCAATTCGTCAGGTTTCTCAAAGCCGTGATCCGAATAACCCCTACTCTACTTATCAAGTAGGTTTGGGTGTAACTGCCTATGAACTCGATTTTTGGGGCCGTGTACGTAGCTTAAAAGATGCTGCACTAGATAGTTATCTTTCAACGCAAAGTGCACGTGATTCGACTCAAATCAGTCTTATCAGCCAAGTTGCTCAAGCATGGTTAAACTATTCTTTCGCAACAGCGAATTTAAGACTTGCAGAGCAAACGCTTAAAGCACAACAAGACTCTTACAATCTCAACAAAAAACGTTTTGATGTGGGCATCGACAGTGAAGTTCCACTACGTCAGGCACAGATTTCTGTAGAAACTGCGCGTAATGATGTAGCGAACTACAAAACACAGATTGCTCAAGCACAAAACTTGTTGAACTTGTTAGTGGGCCAATCAGTTCCACAAAACTTGTTGCCAAACCAACCTGTAAAACGCATTACTCAACAAAATGTATATACAGCTGGTTTACCGAGTGACTTGCTTAACAACCGTCCAGATGTAAAAGCTGCTGAATATAACTTAAGCGCTGCTGGTGCGAATATTGGTGCTGCAAAAGCACGTTTATTCCCAACAATTAGCTTAACGGGTTCTGCGGGTTATGCATCAACTGACTTAAGTGATCTATTTAAGTCTGGTGGTTTTGTTTGGTCAATTGGTCCAAGCTTAGACTTACCAATCTTTGACTGGGGCACTCGTCGTGCCAATGTAAAAATTTCTGAAACTGATCAGAAAATTGCATTGTCTGATTATGAAAAATCAGTTCAGTCTGCGTTCCGCGAAGTTAATGATGCGCTTGCAACTCGTGCCAATATTGGTGAGCGTTTAACAGCTCAACAACGTCTAGTAGAAGCAACTAACCGCAACTACACATTGTCAAATGCCCGCTTCCGTGCTGGTATTGACAGTTACTTGACAGTTCTTGATGCACAGCGTTCATCTTATTCAGCAGAACAAGGTTTATTGTTACTTCAACAAGCTAACTTAAATAACCAAATCGAGTTATACAAAACTCTAGGCGGTGGTTTAAAAGCAAATACTTCAGATACAGTGGTTAATCAACCATCAAGTGCTGAACTTAAAAAGCAATAAGTTTTAAATAACTTAATTTATAAAAGCTCACTTCGGTGGGCTTTTTTATTGCATCTCATGTGAATATTTTTTATCTTGAAACTTTAAGAATTTAGATTGATAAAAAACAATGTTACTGAGTAATTTAGAAAGTGTTCCGGGCCACCAAATTGTAAAGCAACTTGATGTTGTTTATGGAAGTACCGTGCGTAGTAAGCATGTTGGCCGTGATTTGATGGCAAGTTTAAAAAATATTGTAGGTGGTGAACTTACAGGTTATACCGAATTATTAGAAGAATCCCGCCAAGAAGCGATGGATCGCATGATTGCCAAAGCTCAGCAACTTGGTGCGAATGCTATTGTTGGTATTCGTTTTTCAACTTCAAATATTGCCCAAGGTGCTTCTGAATTATTCGTATATGGCACAGCTGTGGTTGTTCAACCTCAAGCGCCTCATCTACCAGATCCATTTAGTGTATAGGTAGAAAATGGACAATCTTATTTTTCAGCTTGTTATTTTTCTCATTCTTTTCAGTATTGGTTGGGGTTTTGGCCGCCATATTGAACAAAAACATTTGAAAGAACTTCAAGAAAAAGAACAGCAATTTGCCCATATCAGAATTGATACCAATCGTTTTGCAACGAGTGATGAACGAGGACATCTGATTAGTAGCAATGTCGTGATTTCTCATGACTACTTTAAATACGTATTGGCATCCATTAAGAATGTTTTGGGCGGAAGACTTACCAGTTATGAAAGTGTAGTTGAGCGTGCTCGCCGTGAAGCCATTGTTCGCTTAAAACAACAAGCCCATACCGCAGGAGCTAACCATATTATGGGAGTTCGGCTGAGTACAACCGAACTTGGTATGCAGGGAGGAATGGTTGAAGTATTTGCTTATGGTACAGCAGTAAAAGACTAGCACTGCCCCATAGCAGAAAAATGAATGCGCGGATTGCCAATATTTTTAGTTAAGTGTTGGCAAATTCCGGTAATTTTCCAACTCTCTTGTTGTTGTTTTGCTAAAGTAAAATAATAACGACCAAACGAATGAAAATAATCATTTTCCGAAAAACGATAAATTTGATAATTACATTCTAACCATGCTTGATCTTGTTCAATACGGATAAGTGGATTACTTAGGTTATGCTGTAATCTGAGATGCGACAGCGCCTGTTGCCGAGAACCTTTATATTCATGACAAGACACTACACATAAAGGCTCTCCCCTAAACTGGAAATAGTCCACCTCAAGTTGATCTGCCAATAACTCATCAAAAGCGTCCCAATTTTTCTGGTCAAAGACCAATTGAAAACGCGTAATGAGGTCTAAAATACGGTGATAATCTTGATCCATGATGAACCTTCTATGCGGGTTTTTCCATCAATTTAGCACGGCGAAATCACTTTTTTATTTTACTTTTGTTTTCCGAATCATTTTATAAAGAAGTTTTGGTGACATCCGAGAAACCATCACACCCAGTTTTTCTTTTGCTCCACCAACAACAATATATTCTTGACCCTGCATTAATGCTTTTACAGATTGCTCTGCAAATACATCTGCCTCTAAACCATTCTCGATAGCCTCATCTTGATGACCTTGAGGTTGCCCAGCACCATTTAGCGCATTGAACGAAACATTAGTTTTTACAAAGCCTGGGAAAATAACGGAGACTTCAACACCTTGATCTGAGACTTCAGCACGTAAACTATTTGCCCACATGTGAATTGCCGCTTTAGCAGCAGAGTAGCTTGCACGGTACTGAGTCCCTAATAAACCCGCTACACTCGAAACAAATACAACACGACCAGACTTTTGTTTTAGCATGGTCGGCAGCACAGTTTTGGTTAATGCCACTTGAGAGAAATAGTCGACTTCCATAATGGCTCGTTCGGTTGCCATTGTTGTGTCTTTAATTAAAGCACGTTGGCTTAAGCCAGCATTATTGATAAGCCAGTCAATTCGCCCTTTTGCTTTTAAAATCTGCTTATAAGCTTCATTTACTTGTTTTTCATCAGTAATATCGGCAACCACTGACAAATGACGGTCAGCATTTAACAAGCCAACCCGAACTTCTTCTAATTCTTCAAAACGACGCGAGGTCAAAATCACTTCGGCCCCTTGCAAAGCCAACTCACCTGCTAAGGCCTTACCCAGACCAGAAGATGCTCCCGTAATCCATACCACTTTATTTTGCAAAGTATCAAGTTTGGCCATGCTTTATGTTCCTATTATCTTTTTAAATTATGCTGCTTGATGCATGAAGGCCAAAAAGTGGTTGATATAATGAGTTGCTGTGGTCTGATCGACCTGTGTACCTAACTTTTCCAAACGTTTATAGCCCAAATGCGTCGTCATGTTGATCACTCCGTTAAGAGTTTTATCGACAACTAAATTAAATTTTAAACGCTTTTTAGGCTCACGTACTAGGCTTGTTACGCCTAAATCTACAATTTGTATTAATGTTTCAAAAGCAGCTGCAATACTTTGCATATTACCGTCACGAATTTGCTGCGTAAGGTGTTGAGCTTGTTGTACGAGTTGCAGGGTAACTGGGTAGGTAATATAAACTTGCTGCCCCTGTTCTTTCATCAGAGATGTCATGTAATCAACTAAAGGCAAAAGACGCTCATTTCCAAAAAATGAAACTGACCACGGCATATATTTTCGAAAAGTCTCTAAGACCTGCTGAATAACTTTTTCAGACTCAGCTTGCTGTTTTGGAGACATGGTTGCATTTCCTGACTGTAAAAGCACAGAAAAAACCTGCTCAATAATTTCACAAGAAAGATCAGAGAGTACATCGCCTAAAGGTTTTGCCTGACTTTGACTTACCCCATCATGCAGTTTCTGTCGAATGGTCTCAAATTGGGTATAAGTTGAATCGGAAATTTTCAAAAAAACTTCATAACTCATGAGCAACATCCTTTTTCAATTCGTTTGTAATTTTTGTGCCGTGTGTCTACACGATTAAATTGTGATCCATCCTTCATAAATCTACCGTTTTTTGAAAAAAATACAAAACCGTTTATCTGTTTTCAGCACATTAATTTCGAGGCATTTTTTTGCTACAATAGGTGCAATTTTTTATGCATATTCGATCTAAGCTACTATGACTGACGCTCAAACCGCTCAAAATATTGCGACCACATACGATCCAACCGAGATCGAAAAGAAGTGGTACCAAACGTGGGAAGAACAAGGTTACTTCAAACCTTCTGGTCACGGTGAATCATTCTGTATCATGATTCCGCCACCAAACGTCACAGGTAGTTTGCACATGGGCCATGGCTTTAACAATGCCATTATGGATGCCCTCACCCGTTATAACCGTATGATGGGTAAAAACACTTTGTGGCAACCGGGTACTGACCATGCTGGTATTGCAACGCAAATGGTTGTTGAGCGTCAACTTGGCTTACAAGGGGTGACTCGTCATGACTTAGGTCGTGATAAGTTCATCGAAAAAGTTTGGGAATGGAAAGAACAATCTGGCGGCACAATTACGAAACAAATTCGTCGCTTAGGTTCGTCTGTAGACTGGTCACGTGAACGCTTCACGATGGACGAAGGTTTATCAAATGCAGTTAAAGAAGTATTCGTTCGTTTGCACGAAGACGGTTTAATTTACCGCGGTAAGCGCCTAGTAAACTGGGACCCTAAACTTCAAACTGCTCTTTCTGACCTTGAAGTAGAAAGCAAAGAAGAAAAAGGCTCACTTTGGCATTTTAAATATTTCTTTGAAGATAAAGCAGTTAAAACTCAAGACGGCAAAGACTATTTAGTCGTTGCAACAACTCGTCCTGAAACTTTACTTGGTGATACTGCGGTTGCTGTTCATCCTGAAGATGAGCGTTATGCACACCTTGTTGGTAAAAACATTGTATTACCAATTACTGGTCGTTTAATTCCGATCGTTGCAGATGACTACGTTGAAAAAGACTTCGGTACTGGCTGTGTAAAAATTACCCCTGCTCATGACTTCAATGACTATGACCTAGGTAAACGCAATAGCTTGCCAATCATTAATATCTTCAACAAAAATGCCGAAGTTTTGGCTGAGTTTGAATATATTGCAAAAGCTGGCGAACAGATTTCTAAAACAATTACTGCACCTGCGGAATATGCTGGTTTAGAACGTTTTGAAGCACGTAAAAAATTAGTTGCTCAAGCTGAAGTTGAAGGCTGGTTAGATCAAATCCAACCGTATGATTTGAAAGCTCCACGTGGCGACCGTTCAGGCGTGATCATTGAGCCATTACTGACTGACCAATGGTACGTAAAAATTGCTCCGCTTGCTGAGCCTGCAATTGAAGCAGTTCAAGATGGTCGCATTAAGTTTGTTCCAGAGCAGTACAGCAACATGTACATGGCATGGATGCGCGACATTCAGGACTGGTGTATTTCACGTCAGCTTTGGTGGGGTCACCGTATTCCAGCTTGGTACGATGCAAATGGCAACATCTATGTGGGTCGTAACGAAGAAGAAGTGCGCGCGAAAAACAACATCGCTGCTGACGTTGAACTTAAACAAGACGAAGACGTTCTTGATACATGGTTCTCATCTGCACTTTGGACATTCTCAACTTTAGGTTGGACTGGCGACGCACAAAAAGATGCAGCAAATGATTTCCTTAAAACCTTCCATCCAACAGATGTGCTGGTGACTGGTTTCGACATCATTTTCTTCTGGGTTGCCCGTATGATCATGATGACCCTACACTTCATGAAAAATGAAGATGGTTCATCGCAAGTTCCATTTAAGACTGTTTACGTTCACGGTTTGGTACGTGATGGTGAAGGTCAAAAAATGTCGAAGTCTAAAGGTAACGTACTTGACCCATTAGACTTGATTGACGGTATTGATTTAGAAAGCTTAGTTGCGAAACGTACAACTGGCCTAATGAACCCGAAAGATGCTGCGAAGATTGAAAAATCTACGCGCAAAGAGTTCCCAGAAGGCATTAATGCTTATGGTACTGATGCAGTACGTTTCACGTTCTGTGCGCTTGCAAACACTGGTCGTGACATCAAGTTCGACTTAAAACGTGTTGAAGGCTACCGTAACTTCTGTAACAAAATCTGGAACGCAACCCGATTCGTTCTGATGAATGTTGAAGGTCAAACTGTTGGTCAAGAAGCCCGTCCTGATCTATGGGAACTGCCAGAACAATGGATTATAAGCCGTCTGCAAAAAGCTGAAGCTGCTGTGCATCAAGCGTTTGCAACGTATCGTTTAGACCTTGCTGCACAAGCGATTTACGACTTTATCTGGAATGAATACTGTGACTGGTACGTTGAGTTAACTAAACCAGTTCTAAACGATGCAGAAGTTTCTGAAGAGCGTAAAGCTGAAGTACGTCGTGTATTGCTTGCAGTGATGGAAGCTTCATTACGTTTGGCTCATCCGTTAATGCCGTATTTGACAGAAGAAATCTGGCAGACTCTTGCACCAATGCTTGGTCAAGGCGGCCCAACGATTATGACTGCTCAATACCCTATTCCTGAGCAAGCAAAAATCAATGAACAAGCTGAAGCAGATATGCAATGGCTTCAAGGTTTGATTGGTGCAGTACGTAACATTCGCGGTGAGTTAGGCTTAGGTAATGCGCGCTTGTTGCCAGTATTACTTCAAAACACATCTGATGCTGAACGTGAACAAATCATTCGTATTGAAGCATTGTTCAAAGCATTGGCTAAAGTTGAAAGCATTGAGTTCTTGAATAAAGACCAAGAACCACCTTTATCTTGCTCTAGCGTTGTTAGCCATGCATCGGTATTTGTACCAATGAAAGGCTTAATTGACCCTAAAGCTGAGCTTGCTCGCTTGCAAAAAGACTTGGATAAAATCCAAAAGCAACACGACCAAATCGCAGGCAAACTTGCAAATGAAGGCTTTGTATCTAAAGCACCAGCAGCGGTTGTTGAAGGTGAAAAAGCGAAGCTTGCTGAATTTGCTGCTCAGTTAGAGAAAGTTAAAGCGAATATGGAGCAAATTGCTGCGCTTTAAGCTTTTTAGTTAATGAACCCAGAATCTGTGCAAGCAGGTTCTGGGTTTTTCTATATTTAGAAATTACTTTTTCTGTAGAATCACCATATGAAGATGCCATGATTTTATATGACCACTCAACAAAGGAAGATTTTCCTTCATTTCTTTATGAAACAATAAATTAAAATCATATAAGAATAGATCAGCTATATCTTGATAAGTAAATCCTATAAATTTTGCAGGTTCTCTAGCAACCCATTCATCTTGAGTCCCCAATAAATCAGCTACCAGAATTCCGCCTTCAGGAAGCGCATTTATAATTCGTTTAATTACACTATAAAAATAGCTTGGCTCACAAAAGAATAGACTTGATGAGGCAATAATTAAGCTTGCAGACGGGAAATTAAAGTCTTCAAAAGATTCATGATAGAAAGTAAATTTAGAGTCATCTTTGAATCGCTCAGCACAGACTTTTTGTGCATCAATTGAAATATCAAAAGCATGAACATTAAATCCCTTTGAGAGTAGATAAGCAGATTCATTGCCAGCGCCACAGCCGCAATCTATAGCAATTAAAGGTAAGTTAGGAAAATGACCTAAAGCCTTCTCTAAAATAGGTCTATGTTTAAGTTCTCTTGATAATTGAATAAATTTTTCATTCATAAATCCGATCTTTTAATTTTTATAATTTCCACACTATATTTTATAAAGAATATAACCTCAACGATTTCTTATTTTAGAAGCTACCGACCAAATCGCGGGCAAACTTGCAAACGAAGGCTTTGTGTCTAAAGCACCAGCAGCAGTTGTTGAAGGTGAAAAAGCGAAGCTTGCTGAGTTTGCTGCTCAGTTAGAGAAAGTTAAAGCGAATATGGAGCAAATTGCTGCGCTTTAAGGTGTTGTTAATTTTATCCAATTTGTGTATAAAGGGCTGATTATTCAGCCTTTTATACTTAATATGGATAACAAAAATTTAACTATCGAAGAAATTCTATTTAACTTCAAGAAAAATAGCCTAGAAACTAAATTAGATTTATCAAATTTAGATGACTTGCAACCTTATGAATATTTTAAAGAAATTAATAAAATTCAAAAGATTACTTATTTAAATTTATCTAATAATATTATGATAGGTGATCATGAAATAGATATATTGTCAAATTTAAAAAATTTAAAAACTCTAATTTTATCTGGTTGTCTATACAATAGTTTAGAAACTTTTAGAAATTTTAAATCACTCGAAATATTAGATCTATCAGATAATCATATAACAGATATTAGTAATATTAGATTACCCATCAACCTTAAAGAATTAGATTTAACACAAAATGGAATTGATGGTGATATTAATTTTCTAGAGATAAATAATCTTTTTAAACTGAACCTATCTGATAATTTAATAGAAAAAATCCCTAACTTCCCATTAAATAATAATTTATCCACTCTTAATCTATACAACAATTTTATCAAAAATATTACAAACTTAGAGAAGCTACCTAATTTAAAAGAGATAAATTTAACTAGCAATTATATAAGCACTTTAAAAAACATTGAATCATGCAAAAAAATTCAAAGAATTTACTTAGGACATAATAAAATTTCTGCCATTCATATAAATAAAAGACTAGAAGAAATGAAAGAAATTTACTTACATAATAACTATATCGATGATATCTCCTTTCTTGAAAAATTACCAAACTTAGAATCATTAGTCCTGGAAGAGAATAATATATCTAGTTTAGATCCACTTGAAAAATCATCTAAAATTCATACACTCTATTTAAGTAAAAATAATATTAATAATATAACCCCCTTAATTTCTTTAAAAAAAATTAAAAAACTTTCATTAAATAATAATAATATAACTGATTGTACAGTTTTATCACACCTCAAAAATCTTGAATACTTAAAACTAAATAAAAATAATATTAAAGATTTGGATTTTTGTAAAAAAATTAGCAAGATAACAAATATTGACCTAAGTAATAATAAAATAAATGATATAAATTCTTTAAAAAAAATATTACTTTTAAAAAAAATAAATAGAATAAAAATTAATAATAACCCTATATGGGAAGAATATGGAATTGTTTTAGATGAAAAATGGGATAGCAATCACTTAGATTTCTTTAAAAATTTCATGGAAAATTATCATAACTATAAAGAGGTACATTTACCTAGCAATATACTTCTTTTAGGAAACCATAGTTCAGGAAAAACCAGCTTACTTTCAAAAATAATTAATAATCCATATAATAACAAAAGTACTCACGCTCTAAATATAATACAAATTAAATCTAATGAAAACAATAACACCTTCCCATTAGCTATTATATATGATTTTGGGGGGCAAGATTTTTATCATGGCCTACATATACCTTTTATTAAAAATAATTCTTTAAAAATATTACTAATTGACCCTAAAACAAATAAGAATCAAATTTCACTTGAAAATAAAAATACAGTAGATGAAATTCAATATACTTTAAATTTTAGTTTGGAATATTGGATACAAAAAATTATTTATCAAGAAGGTACAGTTTCTAACCGCAAAGATATTTTATTGATTCAAACTCATCTAGACGAAAATCCAGAATTACAGTGGAATTATACTACCCAAGTAAAAAAACAAAGACTATTAGATTTTTTTGCTATTGATTTAACAAAAGAAAATATTGATACCAATTATGTTTCAGAAAAGATAAATATTTATTTAGAAAAATTTAAACCTACAGTCAAACTATCAGATGACCGAATAAAAGTAACTAAGTATATTTTAGAAATTCATAAAAAAAATACTCATATCCTGCCTAATAAAATAATAACTATTAAAAATAGGTTCTTTAATGAATCATATTCTTTAGAATCATTTAAAATACTACTCGAACAACTCCACCAATCTGGATTAATTTTCTACAATCCAAAAATCTCTAATGGTGATTATGTATGGCTTAATCCTAAAGGACTTATTGACTACTTACATCAAAATATTTTTACAACTAGTTTTTTGCGAAATTCAGAAAAACAAGGAATAATAGATAGTAAAGATATAGATAACTTAAAAATAAATAAAAATACTTTAAATTTACTAGAATATTATAATACTATATTTAAACATCAAATAAAAAATAAGATTGAATATATTATCCCCAATTATTTGCCTTTTTCAGATAAAAATGATCCTACTGTAATTTTATCTTCTTTTACCCTATCCTCTGCTAATTTAGTACTCAAATTTCTTTATTTTATACCATCAAATATAATTAATCATTTTATCTGTTTCTTTGGAATGCAGCCAGATAATAAGATATTCTGGCGTGACATGATTATATTTACGCTTACAACAGAAGATAAAAGAAAATACAAAACTATTATTAAAATTGACTTAGAAAATCTTGAAATAAAATTTTATATTCACAGTGAAGAAAAAAACTTAAATGATATCTTATCATATCTTTTTTATTGTTGTATGCGCTTTTATTGGCACCCATATGCTACAGATAACAAAGCATGTAGTTTTGATATGTTTTTAAAAAACTACAAATCAAATGAAACTAATGATTATGTCTGGAAAGATTTTTATAAACCTAAAAATGATTCATCAAGTATAAATTTCATACCTGAAGATTTATATCTAAGTATAGATAACCTTAATTATGTAAATTATAAAGATTTAATTCATCATAATATTTCAATGCCACTTATTAAATCTTATATTTTTTCAAAAACTGATAATTTTACAAAACAAATTTTTCCAAATAAAGAAATAGCTGCAAGTCCATTTAGTATTTTCACTGAAAAGGAGTTTACTCAAGTGAAAAATGTATTTATATCATATAGTAGACGTGATGTAGAGTTTAAAGATGATCTAAGTTTATTCTTAAAAACGACTTTTGAAGGTAGCGGACATGAAGTCTGGGACTGTGGAGATTTAGACATTGGAAAATGGGATGATCAAATCCAATCAAAGTTAGAGCAGTCAGATTTAGTAATCTTTATGTTATCTATTAACTTTTTTGCCTCTAAGTATATTATAGAAAATGAGCTCATTCCTGTTTTGAAAGCTGCTGAAGAGGGTAAAAAGAAAATTATGTGCCTAATAGTAAAAAGCTTTCCATGGGATACTTTTGCACAATTAGGGAAAAAGGCTCAACTTAAAGACCCCAATCTAACAAATACAGATCAATTTGAACATCATATAGTGAATGCAAAGTCTGAAATTACAAACTACCAATTTTTACCTTATACGCGCACAATTACTAGCTCCATAAACTCTGATAATTGCGAGCTATTAACTCCATTAAATCAACTATCTCAACCTGAACGTGAGAAAATATACGGAGATATTGTAAAACGAGTTGCTCAGATTCTTGGGATCTAAAAATTCAGACAAGCTCTCACCAAATGAAAGCTTGTCAACCTTAACTTATAATCTATAGAGAACTTTGCCCCAACAACATCTCTATCCCACTCACCTTTTTCATGTGCTTTAACCGCTCTTTTTCACATTTCAACTGCTGCTTTAACTCTGCACAATCAGCATCGACAGCTTTATAAACATCACCAATATGTATATGTTCAGCTTTTACATTCTTCGTTAACTGAAAAGAATCCAAAATCTCAGCAATTTGGCTTTCAAGCTGCTGACTTTGTGCATCTAAAGCCAGTTTATAAAACCGTAACTGCTCAGCAGATAGTTCTTTAGCACCAAGCCCTTTATTCTGTTCAAGCTGTAACTGGAGTTTGAGTAAATAAAACAAATCCTGCTTTTCATAGGCCTGACTTGCCTGTTGGAACCACTCGGTTTTTTCTAATTTTTTAGTTTCATCTTGCTCACGGTCTGGGTGAATCATCGCGGCAATTTTTAAATAAACTGTTTTGAGTGACTGTGTTGCCATTTGCTCAGCTTGTTCACGTTTCTGTTGCTGTCTTTGCTGTTTGGCTTGTTCCCGTGCTTGTTGTTGCTCAGCAGCATATTGTTCAAAATCTTCATCATATTCTGCGCTTTGTTCATTACTTTCATCATATTCAAATTTTATCGGTTGAGCTTTTCTATTCTTTTTCACAGACTCCCCCGCATGTTGCTGATAAAAGGTATCGATCTGCTGCACTAGCTCCAACTGTTCAGCAGCTAGCTGTTTGGAGCGCTTCAACATTTGTGCAAGCTGGGCAATTTTTTCATCTAGTTGTTGCATATCTGCTTTGGAAAAATCATGGCTATGCAACAGATTCCAGAGTTGATCCAACTGCTGAAATAAGACCTCATGCAAATCGCTATACACAGGCATCAGTTTTTGCCGAATGTGCTGTTGAATCTCAGCTTGTGCATTTTGCCATGTGCTCAGGCTAACTTTTTGCTGTTCTATTTTATCAATCAGGCGATTCAGTTTTTTCTGCTGTGCAGATGGTTCAGACCTTTGCTGCAAGCTCACTTTAAGATCAAAGGACATACTCATCCACCTGAAAAAGAAAAAAGTGTAGCAATAATCAGATGAGGAAGGTAGCAAAGCATTTATTAAGTCAGAATCAGCCTATTCATTTTTAGAAAATAGAATGTGACTTGCCCAAACTTTATATTTTAAGAAATCCACCAAATTACTAATGGTAAAGTCACGGCAGCACATAAGGTTTGAAAGCTAATTACAGCTGCCATAAGCTGACTATCACCACCCAAAACTTTGGTTAAAATGTATGAAGCAGAAGCCGTCGGTAGCGCAAAGAAAATAACTAGAATTTGAGTTTGTAAGCTTGGCAAACCAAACCACATGCAAACCATATAAGCCAAAGCAGGCACTGCTAAAAGTCGTGCAAATGTATCTGCCGCCAATACCACAATGTCTTTTTTAATTTGCATAAACTGTAAAGCTGCGCCAACACATAACAAGCCTAATGGCAAACTCGACACTGAAAAAAGCTTAATAAACTGAGTAAAGCCTTCCCAAATCGGGATATGAAGTGCATTGACTGCTGCCCCGACCACACACGATGCAATTAAAGGATTTTTAAGAAGTGCAATCAAAACAGGTTTAATTGCCATGTGTTCTTTAGACGTTAAAGCAAGCACCGAAATAACGTTCACAAGTGGAATGCAAAGTGCCAATAAAATTGCCAGAATTGCCATTCCTTCACTTTTAAAAAGCGCAGTGACTAAAGCCAAACCAATATAGGTATTAAAACGAACCATACTTTGTACATGCACACCAAAACGTGCTGGCGGTATGTGCCAAAACATTCGGAGTATGTATAAAAAGATGGTCACAGCCAAAACCACAATCAACATCGCAATAATCGCTGTACTCAAGCTTTGTAAGTCAATTTTCGCGGTCGATAGCGTACTAAAAAGCAAAGCGGGAAATAAAATATAGTAATTGAGCTTCTCTGCCCCAGCCCAAAACTCATCGCTAAAAAAACGATATTTTTTAAATAAGTATCCCGATGCAATTAATGCAACTAAAGGAAAAAGAGATAAAACAATGCTATTCATTTCTTTACTCGAGTTTTGTTGAGGCTTGCTATTTTTAGCAATGACCTTGGCCTACTCATATATTAAAGATAATGAAAACTCATGATAAAATGAGTTTTTACTCATAACAAATACAACATGACCTTTACCCAGCTTAAAATTTTCGCACTCATTGCTGAACTAAAAAGCTTTACTGCTACCGCAGAAAAGTTGGGAATTTCACAATCGGCAGTTTCTCATGCGCTTAAATCATTAGAACAACAATGGGGCATTAACCTCATTTCAAGAACTCAAAGTGATATTGAACTGACTACAACAGGCCAGCAGTTACTCACTCATGTAAAAGAGCTATTGAGTATTTCTAATACATTAGAAAAAGAAGTGGCTGCGATCCATGGTTTAAATGAAGGCACATTACGTATTGGTTCTTTTGGAGCTTCGTCATCCATTTATCTATTGCCTGAAATTTTAGAAAGCTTTCGGCAGCGCTACCCTAAAATCGAAATTTATATCGATGAAGGTGAGGATAAAGAAGTTGCTCAATGGTTATTGGAACGGCGTATAGAGGTCGGTTTTTTGATTATGCCAGATGAGCGATTCGATACATTCCCTTTAATTGAAGACCGTTTTGTTGCCCTAATTCCAAATGGTTACCCACTCGCACAACAACTCTATATTGATCCAGCACAATTAGAAAACTGCCCTTTCATCATGACAATGGCTGGTAGTCGACATCAGGTCGAATTAATTCTAAAAAACTTTAATGTGAAACCAGACATCAAATTTTATGTTTCACAAATTCTAAGTATCGTTAGCATGGTGCACAACCAGTTAGGTGTTTCCATTGTGTCTGATATGGTCATCACCAAAGAGTTGCTCTCGCTCTATCCAAACGTAGTCAAACGTCCTTTTAAACCGAACCTTAAACGTTCTATTGGACTCGCGGTGAAAAATAAAAAGCATATGAGTCCTGCTGTGAAAGCATTTATTGAAGTCGCACAATCAGTTTGGTCAGATCATTAAGAATATGAGCGATTCTTTTTAAACTTTAATAACGAACTCTTTCAGGTCAATTTATCAGTATATTAGATGACTTGTAACGTAAAAAGCGCTATTACTGCCCCATACTGACCAAATCGGCGCACCATTTATCGCCAAAAACCACTTTTCCAATTCAAATTGGTGCACTTATTGCATATTCACTTTTATGCAATTGAGTTTGTTTCGACAAACTTAGGTTTTTAGATTCCTTAAATCTATTTTGGTGCAATTTACAGACCCAGATTTGTTCCAAAATGGAATTTAGCACTTTTTTCGAGCATGCTATGCAAAATGTAGATCTATTTTTCTTATTACTTGGTGCAGTTTTGGTTCTCGCCATGCACGCAGGTTTTGCATTCTTGGAACTTGGTACGGTTCGCCATAAAAATCAGGTGAACGCACTGAGTAAAATTCTGACTGACTTTGCCCTTTCTGCAATCGCATATTTCTTTGTTGGCTACTACATTTCCTATGGTCAGCACTTCTTCCATGATGGCACAAGCCTCGCAAGTGATCATGGCTACAATCTCATGCGTTGCTTCTTTTTACTCACTTTTGCTGCGGCAATTCCTGCCATTATTTCAGGTGGTATTGCTGAACGCGCGAAAATGCGTTCACAAGCAATTGCAACACTCGCTTTGGTGGCGCTGGTTTATCCATTTTTTGAAGGCATGGTCTGGAATGGTAACTACGGTTTGCAAAAGTGGTTAGAAACAACCTTCGGTGCAGCTTTTCATGATTTTGCTGGTTCAGTTGTGGTGCATGCTATGGGTGGTTGGATTGCACTTGCTGCTGTAATTTTATTGGGAGCACGTTCTGGTCGTTATAAGAAGGATGGCCGTGTAAGTGCTCATCCGCCGTCTTCTATTCCATTTTTAGCGCTCGGTTCATGGATTTTAATTGTCGGCTGGTTTGGCTTTAATGTGATGAGTGCACAGCGTGTTGATGCTATTTCAGGTCTGGTTGCAATTAACTCGCTCATGGCTATGGTCGGCGGAACCATCACAGCAAATGCGATTGGGAAAAATGACCCTGGGTTCTTACACAACGGCCCACTTGCAGGCTTAGTTGCGATCTGTGCGGGTTCTGACATCGTTCATCCAGTCAGTGCGCTTGTTATTGGTGGTGCAGCCGGTGCAATGTTCGTGTACCTATTCACCTATACACAAAATAAACTCAAAGTTGATGATGTGTTGGGTGTATGGCCTTTACACGGCGTATGCGGCGCATTTGGTGGTATTGCAGTAGGTCTATTCGGTCAAAAATGGCTTGGTGGTTTAGGCGGTGTATCTTTTGCTTCACAGCTCATTGGTACAGTACTTGCGATTGCTATTGCGCTCGCTGGTGGCTTTATAGTTTATGGCTTACTCAAAGCAACTATTGGCATTCGCTTATCTCAAGAAGATGAATTTAGAGGTGCAGATTTATCCATTCATAAAATTTCTGCAAACTCTGAAGAAGGTATGTTTTAATTCTGTGTAGGCACGGCAGAGTTTTTTCTTGTGTAAAAGCAAATAATATCAGTCAATTACGTTACTTTTGTTTCGGCATGAGTAGCGTCTAAAGCTACGCAAGACCAAAACCATTTCCATTTACAAAACCTGTTCCCTATTGATTACTATCCAAATAATTTGCAAAAACTTTAAACTTCTTATGCTCAACAGGTTGTGAATGGATACATCCATTCATCATTTTGGTCACGAAATTAAATTTAGTTTAAGAACAATTTAAGTTTTATTTTATGTAATGCCTTCAACTCACACTCAAATTGATGTTGCATGGCAATGAACCAACAAAAACAATTTTTTCAACTTCAGCTTATTTTTCTTGCCCTTAGTTTTTTTATACTTTTATTTATATTTCCAGTGGGTGGGAACATTGATATGTATTTCATCCAGCCTTGGATGGATTCAACGGGTCATTTCTTTAATCGGGACAATTGGTACCTTGTCAGAGTTAACCATGAAATCGTAAAACAGATCATTACCACTGTTTATGTGATCTTTTTATTTCTGTGGATTGCGTCATTTAAAGTAGAAAAATTGAAGCTTCATCGCTGGCAATATGGCTATATGTTTTTTGTGAGCATGATTGGTAGCGGTATAGTTGGCCTATTAAAATCACAATCGGCTCACGCTTGCCCTTGGAATATGGTTCATCCGACTGCTTTAAGTTATGTGTGGGACTTTACCGCTACTCATGGTCATTGCTTTCCAGGTGGTCACGCAAGTGCAGGCTTTATTTTAATGACAGGCTTTTTTGTTTATCGCCTTGAGCAACCTAAACGTGCCTATTTTTATCTCATCGCGGGCATTATCTTCGGCTTTCTAATGGGCTGGGGACAAATGATGCGTGGCGCTCATTTCCTTAGCCACAATTTATGGACAGGTTGGGTCGTTTGGGCAGTGAATATCTTATTTTATAAAATATGTATTCACCGCTTTGAGTTTGAGAAACGAATCAAACAAGAACTTGCTTAAATCAAGTTCTTGCTTCATGAATATGTAGAGCTTTAGGCAGTTTAACTAAAACAGAAAGTCCGCCAAGCTCCATACTTCGATCTAGCGTCAAAGTGCCACCTAAACGCTGAGTCGCTCGGTCAACAATTGATAAACCTAAGCCACTCCCCACTTCAAGGTGGTGGTGCACACGATAAAAACGTTTTAAAACTTTATCGTAATGTTCTGGGTCAATCCCTGCACCGCTATCTTCAATTTGTATACACGCATCACCATCTGTAGCAGTAAAGACTGAAATATTAATCATTCCTTCATGAGGCGTGTATTTGATTGCATTATCAATTAAGTTAAAAATAATTGAGTGTACTGTTGGCTCAATACTATGCATTTCAATTGGTTCGTTGCGGACAAATCCTAGATCAATATCTTTTTGCATAGCTAAATTAACCAGCTGCTCAACACAATTTAAAGCGACATCATTAAGCTGAAAAGTTTTGGTCGGTTCAATCACACTTAAAGAAACATCTTGCTTAGCCAAAGCCAAAAGCTGTGTGACCAAATGCTGAATACGCGCTAATCCTTTACTCAAGTTTTGCAAAGACTCGTGCTCAGGAAGCTGACTGATTAGAATTTTAGTTTGCAAATTTAGAGCTGTAACTGGGGTTCGAAGTTCATGTGCAGCATCGGCAATAAACTGTTTTTGTTCCATCTGAGCCTTTGATATACGCTCAAATAAACGGTTCATTTCATCAATGGTTGGCAATAACTCTTGAGGGTAGTCTGCAACTTCAATAGGTGTCAGTTCTTCCGAATCACGATGAGTTAGTTCATTTTTAAAGTCATCTATTGGCTTTAGCCCTCGACGAATAATTGCTGCTAGAGCAAAAATCGCAAATGGCAAAATAATTAAATATGGAATAAACATACTTCCAGCAAGTTCCCAAGCAAAAGCTTCACGAACCCGCTCTTGTTGACTGACCTGAATCTGATAATCTTTTAAAGGTAAAATATAAGTTCGCACTACACCTTGGCTGGTTTTATGCGAATAAAAACCAGCTTGTGTAACTGGTGCAACCAACAGATGTAAATGATGAGATAAATGGGCCTGATCTTTATAAGCCCAAATATCTACAAATAGATCTTCTTCATGATAAGTCTTATGAAAATCAAACTCACTGCTTACCGTTTTCAATGGATACTCAGCTGTTCGTTCTGCTAGGTAACGCATTTGCGTATCTAAAATTTCATCAACTTCTTGAAGTGCAACCTTATAGGCACTAAAAATTAATATACAACCTAAGATGACACTGAAAATTGAGGTGCCCCAAATCAGTCGTTTCTTTAATGAATAATGCACTTTTATAAAGTTCCAAATTTGAAGCGAGGATTATCCTAAACGGTAACCCAACCCTCGAATAGTTCGAATAAAGTCTTTTCCAAGTTTAGCTCTCAAGTGATGGACATATACTTCAATCGTATTACTGGTCACTTCACTATCGAAATCATATAACTTATCTTCAAGATTTGCTTTGGAAAAGATTTTATTTGGATGGCTCATTAAAGGAATAAGAATCGCCCATTCACGGTTCGACAAATCAATCCGCTGACCTTTAAAGGTTGCAATATGTTGTTCAACATTTAAAACCAGATCGCCATTTTGTAAAAGTTGCTCATGGTTCGTAAGCTGAGCTTCTACTCCTGTACGGCGCAATAGTGCATGAATACGGGCAAGTAACTCATCGAACTCGTATGGTTTAATTAAGTAATCATCTGCCCCGTGGTTTAATCCATCTACACGGTTTTGTAACTGGTCTCGTGCCGAAATAATTAAAACTGGAGTGACAGCTCTTTGACGGATTTGCTTTAAAACCTGCATACCATCCATCATCGGTAAACCTAAGTCTAATAAAATGATATCAAACTTATTTTTGGCCAATTGAGCTAGACCATCCAAGCCATTATTGACCCACTCCACCTCAAATTGATGATATTGCAGCAACGTTATTGTTGACTCTGCAATCATAAAATCATCTTCAATCATCAAGATTTTTGTCATGTTCTAGGCTCGCTTTAATTCACATGGGCACAAGAGTGCAGCATATCCAGTTGAGGGTTGATGACCTGAGTTTTTACATCTAACAAACTTAATAAGCTTGGGAACAAATTATCCTGACTTAACTTTTCTTTAGTTTGTTGGCCTAAACAACTCACTTGTGCAAGATTGTGCTGCTTCCATTTATCAGAGAACCACATAATCATTGGTACATGTGTTTGTTGACTCGGTGCGATTGCATAAGGTGAACCATGTAAATATAAACCATGTTCGCCAGTTGATTCACCATGATCAGATAAATACCATAAACCTGTTTGATATTTCGATACTTCTTTTAAATTATTAATCATCTGACTTAACACATGATCTGTATACACAATCGTGTCATCATAACTATTTAATAACTCTGTTTGAGAACAGCCCTGTATCGCATTAGTATCACAAGTCGGTTTAAATGGTTGATAGGCATCAGGTGCGCGTTTGTAATAAGCTGGGCCATGACTTCCGACTTGATGTAAAACAATTAAACGTGGACGCGTATCTTCTTTAGGAATAGTGGCTAAATACTCATTTAAGCTATCAATTAAAATATCATCAAAGCATTCGCCATCTTTACACCATTTTTGCTTTAACTTTTCTGGAATTTGATATTGTTCAACACGATCACATGCGCCTTTACAACCAGAATTGTTATCAATCCAAGTCACCTGATAACCCGCACGCTTTGCAATATCAAGCAATCCTTCACGATGACTTGCTAATTGCTCATCATAGTCAACACGTGGCATGCCAGAGAACATACATGGAACTGAAACAGCTGTTGCTGTACCACATGAACTTACTTGAGAGAAATTCAAAATATCTTGTTTAGAAAGCTCCGGATTCGTGTTTTTAGCATAACCATTGAGTGAAAAACTTTCCGCACGCGCTGTCTCACCGACAACCAACACCATTAATTTAGGCAGGTTCTTTTGTACTGACTGAACCTGATGAGCATCTTGACCATAATGTATTAACGGTAAGTTCTTCTTAGGTGCCTTTTTATGATAATAAGACATCAAAGAAGAAATAGTGTTTTGAGGAGAAATCATACCTTTTAAATCACGATGTTCACGAAAAATAGCTGCAAAATCCACATAATATGTAAAAAGTAGAATACCAACAACTGCAAAAGAAGCGATAATTGAACCGACTTTTTTCAACAACAAATGGGATACTTTTTCTTTTTTAAGTTTTACTTGAGTAATTAAAATAATAGGTAAAACAACAAAGAAAATGGTCCAAAGTCCAAAGCGTAATGAAACTAAATCAGAAACTTCAGATACATCTGTTTGTATCATATTTTGAATCTGATCAGGCGAGATGATTACACCTAAAGTATTTACAAAATAAGAGCTAAAACCACCAATAAAGACCAGCAAAATCGCAAAAAGTTTGGCCGTCCATTTCCAGTTTAAAATTTGTAAAAGCGCATAATACGCAGCAACAACAATAAGCACTGTAGCAGCTAAAAATAGAATAGCTTTTACTCCAAAATATGGAGTCAAAAGATGTACTTTGTTATAAAAACCAATATTTAAAACTGCACCTAACCAAATGGCTATAATGAAATTAAACATAAACAGTGAAATCTGTTTATTTTTTAAGGTAGAAAAAAAATTCAGCATCTTGGGGGAACTACAATCTTTTTATGATGCTTTACTGTAGAAATTGAAACTTAAAAATGACTTAAATAAAAAATGATCTAATACATAAATCTTAAAAAATACTTATTTCAAAATTTTTCTAATAAAAAGACGAGGTTAAATTTAACCTCGTCTTTTTTGATTTTTAACTAAATATTGTTCTTAGAAACTATATTTAGCCATTAAACCAACACGGTTATCTTTGTAAGACTTACCATCAAAGGTATCACGCTTACCATTAACGTATTCAACACCTAAATCAATTGGTTTAACCGGTGTATAAATTACGTTAAGCCATGCTTGTTGAACTTTTTCGTTTCCATCTTTATATGCTGTTGCATAATCAGTACCGTCATCAGCAAATTGAGCACCGTAAGCTAAAGTAGAACGTAAGTTAGGCAAAATTTTATAAGTCCCGCCTACTTGTACTGCTACAAATTTATTTTGCTCGATATCACCATCAACGATTGTATAGGCTTTATTACTACCATATAAGTAGTTACTGTTACCTACAACATAAGATGCATCAGCAAAGAGTTTTAAAGGATCAGACACTTTAAAGTCGGTACCAACAGCAACACCCCAACCTGTTTGGTTGTCGCCACCAGCTTTTGATTTATAGTTTTCAACTAATGCACGAGCAGAAGCCGAACCTTTACCATCTGCATAGCCTTGAGTGATTTTAGCAGTTAATACTGGCAAACTATATTTGATGCTATCATTTACCCAATTATTATCTTTATCTTTTGCACCAGTAAGACCAGAACTATCACCTCTTTCTGCCGATACAAACAATTGTGTAGCTGGTCCTAACTTGTAGTTATAACGCACTTGCGGAACACGCGTTGTACCACCACCAATGTTAGTCGAGAAATCGATCATTTCTGGTGCATGGCTCGCCAAGAAGTTAGATGTTGTTTGACCAAACAACCAGTTGTTATATGTTACATACGCATGACGAACGCGTAATGAACCATTTGAATCTGTTGTTGAACCGGCAAAGTCGACTTCGAGTTTACCACCAACTTTGGCATCATTTACTGGAGCAGTAAAATCTAAACCAAGGCGTGTCGTTTTAGCAGTCGCACGTAATTTATCATGTGTTTTGCCATCTGACTTACTAACATCACCAAAGTCGTTATCCGCACCTTCAAGAATATAGTTAGCGTCACCACGAACAAAACCATATAGGTTCACATCAGCGCCAGCTTTAGATTTAAATCCTGCTAACGGTGAAACTGGTGCAGCAACTGGTTGTGCCTTAACTTCAGCGAGTTGAACTTGCTGTTGTTGCTGTACTTGCTGTTGTTGTTGCTGCACTTGGCTTTGTTGTTGAATTAAAGCTTTTAAAGCCTCAACTTCTTTACGAAGCTGTTGAATTTCCGCTTTGTCGGAAGTCGCAGCATGTGCCCCACTCATCATTAAAGCTGTAACTGTAAGAGCTAAACTTTTAACAACGAAAGATTTACGATTAAGGAATAGATCCATCAAAAACTCCAAAAAATATATTTTATGTTGCCTATCCATGCCAAGTTGATTTACGCCATTAAATTAAAGGGCTAAAAAACCAACTCTCCTCCACTTTGGTTACATTAATTTTATTACCGCAACCAAAACCAATTTCAACGTTATGCAAGACCAAAACCAATAACCAAAGACATAAAAAACTTACTTTGACTTACAGATTTTTACCTTAACTTCATGTTGTAACGAATCCTACACAACTCTCTTATCTTATAGAATGATTAAATCGTTATTTCATTATTCTTTTTTAGACTTTAGGCTAATATCCAATCTACTTGAACATTTTTCTACCCATTTTAATTGATTCACATGATTTTTCTTGTTAACGAAATCCATTTTTACTCCAGTTAGCTTCCATTTGCTACCCAAACAAGATGGCACAATTAATAGAGCATTTAAATAGCTAAAAACATACATTTTTAAAAACATAGACAAAGGTATTAGATAACCCTTAGATCACTCGTTAATTAATATTAAATTTCTTTATTTCATTTAGTTAACATTATTTTTCTTGTAGTTTTACATGTTTCCACAAGAAAATAGGGAGCAAAGTAACAATGCCAATAGTGACAATAGCTATCAAATAATGGAAATAACCGAAAGCATCTCCAAACACACCACTCAAACTATAAAGCCCCCCACTCACAGTCGCCATGACTGAAACCTGAAAGGTAAAATCTGTACCTGCATATTCTTTTCGACTGTAGTGCATGATTAAGGTCAACATAACAACCAATAACATTGCCGAGAATGCATCCTCTAAAGCATTGACTGTATAGATAGCCCAGACATTGAGTTGAATTTTCTGTTCGTAAGCATAAGCTAAATAGGCATAAGCCGCTAAACTCATGATTTTAAATACTGAAAAAATAATTAAAGTGGTAGGTCTAGAGAAGTATTTAAGCACTCCACCAGCTATTGCTGCCCCTGCCAGTGCTGCCACTGCACCGAGCATGGTGATATAAACGCCAATTTGAGTAAAACTTAGCCCCATATCGACCATTAAAGGTTTAAGTAATGGTCCAGCTAAACCATCTGCTACTTTAAAAGTAATAAGTACAACTAACCAAGAGCGAAGCTCTTTATTTTGAGAGAAATAACTTAAGTAGGCTTTAATTTTTATGACTAAATTTTGCTGAGTGGTTTTAAGTTGATGACCTGAATAACCTGCATGTTTAGGTTCTTTAAATAATAAAACGGGTAAAGTATTTAAAAACACCAAGGCTGCTAATAACAGGAAAGTGGGTTGCCATGTTAACCAGTCTAAACACCAGAGTACAGCACCTCCACCGACAATAAAACCGAGTCGAGATCCAATCACCTGAAATGTATTTCCCCAGTGTTGCTGGTCATGCTTTAATAAATTGACGGCCAAAGCATCGGTCGCAATATCTTGTGTTGCTCCTGTTAAGTTCATTAAAAGAAGCGAAATAAAAAAAGCAAATAAATAAAGAGGCTGATCTAAAGCCTGAATGGGGAAAAAAGACAAAATACACAGCACAGCTACCGTCAAAAACTGAGTAGGTAAAATCCAACTACGATAGTGCCCTAAACGAGAAAGTGCATGTCGGTCAACCCACGGCGCCCAAAAGATCTTAATTGACCAAGGCAACATTAATAGACCAAAACCACCAATATGAGCGAGTGACACACCTTGTGCCCTTAAAATAACAGGTAAAGCATGGGTCATAAAACCGACAGGTAGCCCTTGAGCCCAATATAAGGAAAATAGCAGAAGATAAAGATTTTGCTGCCGAAACATATATACCTACTTTTTATTTCTTTAATGAGGAATAACATCAAATGTCATGTTGTTCTTACATTTTGCCAATGAAGCATATATTTCAAAAGATTAAGATAAAACTAGGACAAGTTAAAATTTAAAAAATATGGATCAACATTTTCCTAATTTACCTGATTTGGTACCCCAACGTGGTACTGCTTTAAGCCGAGCACTATTTAAGAAACTTTTTTTAGCGCAAGGTTGGACAATTGAAGGCGAAGTTCCTAATTTTCCAAAAGCAGTAGCAATTATTTCCCCTCATACTTCCAATATTGATGGATGGTATGGCTTTCTTGCGATTTTCGGATTAGGTATTCAAATTACAGTATTAGGTAAAGATGCCCTTTTTAAACCACCGTTTAAGCGAGCGTTAGACTGGGCTGGCGTTATTCCTGTTAAACGTGATACAGCCAATGGACTTACCGAACAAGTCGTTGCAACCATTCAAAAATATGACAAGATCTGGATTGGGATGGCGCCCGAAGGCACACGTAAAAAAGCAAAAAAAATGAAAAGTGGTTTTTACCATATTGCCGCAAAAGCCAATATTCCCATTGTGATGTTTTCTTTTGATTATGACCGTAAGATGATTCACTGCTTAGGTCACTTAGATCCAAGTGGTAACTATGACGAAGATCTCGCCAAAATTTTTGAGCGTTATAAAGGAAAAATTTCACCCAAAAATCGCAATTGGCTTGCCGAACCTTTACAAAATCTAGTGAAAAAAACCTAGCAAAAATTGAGCGAATCTGGTCTTATGGCCCTTCTTAATTTATCTCGACATAGATTATTTTTAAAGATGAAAATTGCTCAATTTGCCAGTATTGGATTTATCTCTCTAGCACTCTTTGGCTGTGATAAATTTAGCAAAACACCAACGCCGACTACCTCAATTAAAGCCCGTGAACCTGTAATTGCACTTGCTTTAGGTGGCGGTGGAGCAAAAGGATTTTCACATATTGGTGTAATCAAGGTTTTAGAGTCTCATGGAATTAAGCCTAAAATTGTAACAGGTACCAGCGCAGGTAGCTTTGTTGGAAGTATCTACGCAAGTGGACAAACACCTTATCAATTGCAAAGTCTAGCTCTGAAATTACAGGAGTCTGATATCCGTGATTTAACGCTTAACCGTCAAGGCATTATTCTTGGACAAAAGTTACAAGACTACGTTAACCGTAATGTTGGCAATAAACCTATTGAGAAGTTCCCAATCCGTTTTGCGGCTGTGGCAACTCGTCTTGATAATGGTCAAAAGGCAGACTTTATTAAAGGCAATGCAGGCCAAGCAGTACGCGCCTCTTGCAGTATTCCAAATGTGTTCGTGCCAGCCACAATTGGCAATCAAAAATACATTGATGGCGGATTAGTTAGCCCAATTCCCGTTAAAACAGCTCGTGATATGGGTGCAGATATTGTGATTGCCGTTGATATTTCAGCGCGTCCAGCAGGTAATCGCCCAGCCAATATGTGGGGATTATTAGATCAAACCATTAATATTATGGGTCAACAAAGTATTAATGAAGAACTCAAGCAAGCCAATGTTGTGATTCAGCCTAAAGTGGGTCATTTAGGTACACTTGATCTCAAATCAAGTAATCAGGCAATTTTGGAAGGTGAAAAAGCTGCTCAAGCTCAAATTCGCCAAATTGAAACTGCAATTGCAACTTTCAAAAAATCTCCAGCAGCATTTAAGCCCGCACCACGTTCTAAATTCTAATTGAAGTGGTTTTTTTCTATCCACATTTCCTATCATCTGCTACAGTGGTAAAAGTGATATTAGTCACTTTTACCCATCATAAAGATATATAAAAGAGCAGATTTATGGAGTTTGTTGTACAACCTTGGCACTGGTTTGTATTGGGTATCTTACTTATTCTTTCTGAACTGATTCTACCCGCCTTTGCCGCACTCTGGTTTGGTATTGCCGCCATTATGGTGTGCATTCTCTATTGGTTATTTCCAGATATTAGCCTCACAACACAAATTGTATTGTGGATAATACTATCAGTGCTATGCACCATTCTTTGGTTCAAATTTATTAAACCCTTATCAATTGATAAAACGAAAGCGGGACTGCCCCGTGAAGCAACCATTGGTCAAATTGGAATGGTGATTCAAACCGGCCTAGACCATGATCAAATTATTGTTCGCTTTCCAATGCCTATTTTAGGGGCCGATGAGTGGAATTGTCGGAGCACTACCCCTGTTAAAGTAGGCGATCGTGTTAGAGTTATTGATATTTCGGGTAATGACTTAATTGTTCAAACCCATGGTACTTCATAAACATTAAAGATAAAGAGAGGGTATTTTCATGCCAGTCGGTACTATTATTGTTTTAGCCTTTTTGGCTTTTGTGGCTATTACAATTTTTAAAGGGGTTCGTATTGTTCCTCAGGGCTACAAATGGATTGTCCAACGTTTAGGTAAATATCACACAACCCTTAATCCGGGGCTTAATTTTGTGATCCCCTACATCGATGATGTGGCTTATAAAATTACCACGAAAGACATTGTGTTAGATATTCCATCACAAGAAGTGATTACACGTGACAATGCTGTATTACTCATGAATGCTGTGGCATATATTAATTTAACCACACCAGAAAAAGCAGTTTACGGTATTGAAAACTATACATGGGCAATTCAAAACCTTGTACAAACTTCACTGCGTTCTATTGTCGGTGAAATGGATCTAGATGATGCATTGTCTTCACGTGATCATATTAAAGCGAAGCTCAAAGCTGCAATTTCTGATGATATTTCGGATTGGGGCATCACCTTAAAAACGGTTGAGATTCAAGATATTCAGCCATCTACAACAATGCAAGCTGCTATGGAAGCTCAAGCTGCGGCAGAACGTCAACGTCGTGCTACAGTAACGAGAGCAGATGGTGAAAAACAAGCTGCTATTTTAGAAGCTGACGGTCGCTTAGAAGCATCTCGTCGTGATGCAGAAGCACAAGTTGTTTTAGCTGAAGCTTCGCAAAAAGCGATTGAGATGGTGACAAGTGCAGTTGGTGATAAAGAAACCCCAGTGGCTTACTTGCTAGGTGAGCAGTACATTAAATCAATGCAAGATATGGCTAAATCAAGCAATGCTAAAACCGTAGTTTTACCTGCCGATGTTTTAAACACAATTCGCGGTATTATGGGAAAGCATAATTAATTTAATTGCTTGAAATAAGTCATTGAAATAAAAACGGCGACAATCATGTCGCCGTTTTATATTGAGTATTATTGGTTGTTTAATCTTTTTTGATCTTTCAAAGGTAGTTTTTTTACGACCAAGTCATAAGAGTCACGAATCAAGTCTTGAAGTAAATCACGAGTTAAGTTTTTATGCGGAGTAATGGAAATCCAGTGCTTTTTATTCATGTGGTAACCCGGAATAATAAATGAATAGAGCTCCTGATATTCCTGACTTTTATAAGGGTCACATTTGAGATTAATCATTTTGACACCAGCTACTTCCGCTGTGAGCATGAATATTTTTTCTAAAATTTTAAAAACTTCATATTCAGGCCCAAATGGATGAGCGTGTTGGCTAAAAGGAAGATTATGTGCAATTTCAATTGCTTTTTGATGGAGTTGTTCACCATTCATTCTCTTCTCCCTTATGCATTTCACATGAATAGAAGCATCAATATTGATTTAATATTATTAATTCGTACGAGCTAAAAGGAATTGTGAGATATCAACCAATTCTTTTGCATTGTCACCAAAATGAGCTAGGGCTTCAAAAGCTTGATCATGCAATTCTTTAGCATAAATCTGTGCTTGTTCGAGTCCCATTAAAGCTGGATATGTCGATTTTTGAACTTGCTCATCTTTACCAGCAGTTTTGCCCAAAGCTTCGGTACTCGAAGTAATATCGAGAATATCGTCTAACACTTGAAAAGCCAGTCCGATGGTCTGCCCATATTGGCGTAACTTGGGAATTGCTTGATCTGTGCCAGAAAAGATAGTCACTGCACCCATCATAATTGCAGCCTGAATAAGCGCACCAGTTTTATTACGATGAATATTTTCAAGTTCGTCTTGAGCAATTTGCTTAGCTTCAGCTTGTAGGTCTAATACCTGTCCACAAACCATTTTAGAAGTGGCTGTTGCTAAAATCTGAATTTGCTTTAATACAATCGCAGCATCAGTACCCTGCCCTTGTTCATCGAACAAACGACTACCTAAAACTTCAAAAGCCATTGATTGTAAAATATCACCTGCGAGTAAAGCAGTATCTTCACCAAATGCAACATGACATGTCGGCTGACCACGACGTAATAAATCATTGTCCATACAAGGCAAGTCATCGTGCGCTAGCGAATAACAATGAATTAACTCTACAGCAACCGCCGCACGGCGAGCCGCAGCAAAATTTGGATTATGCTGTAAAGAAGCTGTGGCATAACACAAAGCCGGACGCACACGTTTTCCACCAAGCATGACTGCATGATGTACTGCACTTTTTAAAGGCTCTGGAATTGAGAACGCGGCCAGTGTCGTCAATAAATCTTGTTGAATACGTTGTTGAGCTTGTTTTAAAACATCCGCATTAACTTGAGAGAGTGGTGACACAGTCGCCTCGATAAAATCAGTAGAGAAATTTTATTGAATGTAATGAAGCATTCATGCGCTACATCATACACGATTCACTGTGAAAAGTGGGTGATGAGTTTTTGAAGGCAACTGTAAAAAAGCCTCAACATGATTGAGAGGCTTTTTCTTACTTAACGACTTTTAGAAGCTGTCACCTGGGACGCGTACCCAGCCTTCCATTAACACACGTGCACTACGGCTCATAATGGCTTTTTTCACGACCCATTGATCGTTAATAAGTTCCGCTTGAGCACCAACACGTAATGTTCCAGATGGATGACCAAAACGTACTGCTTCACGTTCGCCGCCACCAGCCGCAAGGTTTACTAACGTTCCCGGAATGGCAGCCGCAGTACCAATCGCAACCGCTGCTGTTCCCATCATTGCGTGGTGCAATTTACCCATCGACAAAGCGCGAACCAGTAAATCGACATCACTCTCTGAAACACTCTTACCGCTTGAAGCTGTATAGTTTTTCGGTTTAGAAACAAAAGCAATTTTTGGTGTGTGCTGACGAGCAGCCGCTTCCGAAATATCTTTAATTAAGCCCATCTGTACCGCACCATACGCACGAATTTTTTCAAAACGTGCCAGCGCAGTTGCATCACTATTAATATGATCTTGTAATTCTGTACCTTGGTAACCCAAATCTTCTGCATTTAAGAAAATGGTTGGAATTCCGGCATTAATAAAAGTCGCTTGAAAACGGCCAATATCAGGTACATCTAATTCATCAACAATATTCCCTGTCGGGAACATGTCACCGCCTTCTTCACCATCATCGGCAGGATCTAAAAATTCAATTTGAACTTCAGCGGCAGGAAATGTCACCCCATCCAGCTCGAAATCACCAGTTTCTTGAACTTGACCATTGGTGATAGGTACATGCGCAATAATGGTTTTTTGAATATTCTTTTGCCAGATTCGAACAGTGCATAGGCCATTTTCTGGAATACGATCTGCATCAACCAAGCCATTTGAAATCGCAAAAGAACCAACAGCAGCAGTCAAATTACCGCAGTTACCACTCCAGTCTACAAAAGGCTGATCTATTGAAACCTGACCAAACAAATAGTCTACGTCATGATCTGGCTGTGTGCTTTTAGCCAAAATAACAGTTTTACTGGTACTTGAAGTGGCTCCGCCCATCCCATCAATTTGTTTTCCATAGGGGTCTGGGCTACCAATTACACGTAGTAAGAGCTGATCTCTTGCTTGTCCTGCAACTTGGGCTTTTTCCGGCAAATCATCAAGCTTAAAAAAGACACCTTTACTGGTTCCACCACGCATATAAGTTGCTGGAATTTTAATTTGCGGTACTGAGCTCATATCAACTGTTATCCTTACTATTATGTTCTTCTATATCAAAACAAGCATTCTTGTTTACCCTTCTCTGCATCTTAAATTGTTTTAAGGCCAAGAGATAGCGATCTGCTTTATACATCAATCGTATTGACGCGAGCATATTTTGAGAATTTAGCAATATGCTTGCAATGACTTAATCTAAGCAAAATCTTAGAAAAAAAGTCTATATGAAATTATATTTTTTAGAGCACTTTTCACTCTATATTGAAATATTAAAAGTAAACCAATGATTTTAAATATATTTTAATATTACTTTTCAGTCACAGCTTATTAATTTGTAGTCTAGGCTAAAATAACTCCATCTATTAGAATAATTTACTTATTCATTGTGAGTGAAGACCTTTGACCAACGAATCTTCTACACTGCAACGAGGACTAAAAAATCGACATATCCAATTAATTGCTATGGGTGGAGCAATTGGTACCGGATTATTTTTAGGCTCGGCGCAAGTGATTCAATCTGCGGGACCATCCATTATTTTAGGATATGCCATTGGTGGCTTAATCGCGTTTTTGATTATGCGCCACTTGGGAGAAATGATTGTTGAAGAACCTGTTGCAGGATCGTTCAGCCATTTTGCTTATAAATATTGGGGGAAATTTCCCGGATTTTTAGCTGGATGGAATTATTGGATACTCTATGTTCTGGTTGCGATGAGTGAACTCACCGCTGTTGCCAAATATATTAATTATTGGTGGCCTCATATTCCAGCGTGGACTTCTGTCTTATTTTTCTTTGTCGTTATTACAGCCGTAAACTTAACCAATGTTAAGTTTTATGGTGAATCTGAATTTTGGCTCGCCATTATTAAAGTAACTGCGGTCATCTCGATGATTATTTTTGGCCTTTATTTGTTGTTTACAGCAGATGTGGGTTCAAGCATTTCATTTAGTAACCTGTGGACACATGGTGGATTTTTTCCAAATGGCTTTAGTGGTCTGTTCTATATGTTAGCTTTCTTAATGTTCGCTTTTGGCGGCATTGAGCTAATTGGTATGGCAGCAGCAGAAGCAAAAGATCCGAAAAAAACTATTCCAAAAGCAATCAACCAAGTTGTTTTCCGTATATTGATTTTCTATATCGGTTCACTAACCATTTTGCTTTCATTAGTGCCATGGAACCAGTTAGATCTTGGTGGCCTCGACAAAAGCCCATTCGTCATGATTTTTAGCCAAATGGGAATTGGTTGGGCTGCACATCTTCTTAACTTTATTATTTTAACTGCTGCTTTATCTGTTTATAACAGTGGTATGTTTGCAAACAGCCGTATGTTATACGGTCTAGCTCAACAAGGTAACGCTCCAAAAGTTTTCAAAAAAGTAAACAAACAAGGTGTACCTGTTCCAGCTGTATTACTTTCTGCATTATTAATTTTTGGTTGTGTACTGTTGAACTACTTTGTACCCGAAGATGCATTAAGTCACTTAATGTATATCGTCGTTGGTGCATTAGTATTGAACTGGGCAATGATTAGTTTGACTCACCTCAAATTTAGATCAGCAATGAAAGCAAAAGGTGAAACAACTCACTTCCCTGCACTTTGGGCACCATTTAGTAACTATTTGGTTTTAGGCTTTATTGCAGTTGTTCTTTACATTATGTGGAGTCAGGGGTTCAAAGAATCTGTGATGATGATTCCTATCTGGATCGTTCTCATGTTTGTACTATTTAAATTATTGAATTCTAAAAAACAATAATATTATATTTCGTACCTAAACACTAAAAAGCCCCTATTTCGATAGGGGCTTTTTAGTTCATAATCAGAAAATTAAGCGTTATAAAATTAAAATTTCATCGACAATAAAATTAGATGTTATGCATATTTATACTGACGCGAACAGTAAGCTCGTTCAATTTCTGGCGAACGTAATTGTTGATGCTTAGTTTTACGCCCTGCCATACGTTTGCGCCATAGCTTAAAACTATTGGTTTTCAGGTTGTATCTCATTAAACGAATAACTTCGCTTTCACTTAAGCCATATTCTCGCTCAATTGCTTCAAATGGAGTGCGATCTTCCCATGCCATTTCAATAATTCTAGATAAGTCCTGTTCATCAATTTTTTTCATGTTATGCCCTTTTAAATTATACGATAGCCAAATCTGATTTTTAACAAACAACCTTCTAGGAATAACTTCACCTACCCGATTGCTTGTCTTAAACCTTTTCGTGTTTTGCTTCAGATCATAGAAAGATCAACATGAATTTTCTGTGATTTTTTAGCTTTCTAAACTGTTTTTCTACAAGACATAAGTGTTCGAAACCATTGAATGGTTCAACTTTATCTTTATTGCTCACTATGGCAAAAGTTTTAATAACTAAAACGTAAAAAAGCCATTGCCTTCGCAATAGCTTTTTTGTTTATAATCAGAAAATTATGCGCCCTTAGCTTAACTGGATAGAGCAGTTGCCTCCTAAGCGACCGACGTGGGTTCGAGTCCCGCAGGGCGCACATATAATCTACCAAATAGATATGCTAGTAATGATTATAGAAAAGGATCAATTAAAGTATACACATAGAACAAGGAGCTAAAAAGAATTACACACCATCTTCTATAAACCTCCCCTGTACTACTATTAACATCTATAGCAAATACAAAGGTAAAAGTTCCATTAAACCAAGCATATAAGCAAAAAAATGTTGATAAAAATATACTCAAACTAGAAGATATAGATAAAACTTCGTTGATATATTGCAAAAATAATCCAAAAGCAGAAATTAATGTATATACCGAAAATATTAGGAATTTATATCTTGTATATATTAAAAGATAAGTATCTTTCACTTCCTACCTCTTGCCCTACTATTAGATTTATTTAGCAGCTCTTACTATTTATAACCACTTTGTTCTCATTTAAATAAAAACAACCTGAACCATGATAGCCTGTCCCACCATCAATCGAATAATAATATTGAGTATTTAACTGTAGCTGCTTGGGTTTTACAATCTCTTTAAATCCACTTGGTTTAACTCCATAAGTCCATTTATAGGTATAATCATTTTTAAAATTAAACCAACTTATTTCCCTGCTTATCTTAATCTCCCATACTGTTTCTTTCAACGTACCAGCAGGAACAATACTATTATCCATCACATAAAATCGAAAACCACTATCAAGCTTTTTGGCATCACTTTTAGATAGCTGAAATATAATTCCATTATTAGCATTGCCCGAAACAAGTAAATCAACTGTACCAGAGCATGCCACTAACACTGGTATAAATAGTAAGCTATACAAATTCCCCATTACTACCTGCCTCCAGCACAATGGTTTTTTATAATGTTAGGCAATCCACCTCTAAATATTCCTACAGAAAAATCACCTTACTGTTCAATATTATATAAAAAATGGCTTATTATTAACATAATGAAAATCATAAATATTAAATCAGATTTATCCTTAGCCCATATAAAGGCTGAATTTTCAAAGGCGATATGACTTAGCTCTAACGAATCTTTGTCCTGAACCACCTTAAGACTCAAATCTAATTTATTCATATTAACAATTCATCCTTTATTAAAATTATTTACCTAATAATGGATTAAGCATCATATAAAAATGAAAAAAAGTACTTGAAAAAATTATCATCCATCTCCCTACAACCTCTCCATTAGTACTTGATTCTGTAATGGGAAAAGTTTCAGCAAATAATCCATTACACCAAGTAGAGATACAAACATAACAACTTAAAAAACTAGCAAAAAAGTATCCATAGTCAATTAATCCCATCTTAACTTGCATAAAAATACTTAATAAAGTTAAAAATAAAATTAAAAAAACTATCTTTTTTTTATGCCTTTCAAGCAGATAAAAGTAAATTTTCTTTAATTTCATATGAGAAGCCCTTAATCTTAAAATTTATATACAGTGATACTTACCACCATATTCAAACATCTATTTATATTTATTGAATCTTCTTGATCAGAATTCCCCTTAACAAATAAAATATTTAATAATATACTTTTATTCCCAAACAAGCCAAAAATCACAAACAAAATCAATAATATAAAAAAATCAATTTCTTTCTTTAATATAAATCTTACTTGTTATTGGTAAAGTACCATTTTTGTTGTATATTAAAGGATTCCAAGTATCTTTATCCTTCAACTCATCTAATATATAAAAAACAACTATTTTATTTCCTATAGAATAAAGATAACTATACTCTTTCTTCAAATTTTCATTCGTAAATAATACTCCTTCATATATCTCTTCTTCAGCATTATCTGACTCAATAGTTATCATTGTATTATCATCGACAAAAACATTCCCTTTACTAAAATCAACTATTACCCCACTTACAATATATGTTTCAATATTACCTTTTTCAATATTATCCCACCACTCACTTGTTCCATATAAACCATACACTCCACTTAAACCACTATTAGTAGTGCTATCCAGAGTCAAAACATGTGTAGACCTCATCTCATCTTCCCCATTTTTTTCCAACCATATTTTTAAATCAAAAATCAATTTATATCCTTGATTAATCAATGCACAATTCCCTATCATTTTATTTAATCCTTATCTATTTTATAATTTGCAACTATCTAAATTATTTATCATTTTTTAAAAAATATTGTACGACTCCTCTCTTCCATCATAGAAAAACAAGTCATCAATTTTTTCTAACAAGTAAAAATCACCTATTATTTCTTTAAGCCCATTAAAAACAAAACCTTTTGAATTAGATTTTAACCCTAATGATAATTTTTCAATTAATAAAGAGTGGTTTTCACAATATGAAAATATTTTAATTAAAGAATGAATTTCTTCCTTACAAGGTATATCTACAGTAAGAGTAAGCAAAAAAGCTTTCATATAAAACAAAGTGTTCTTTTCAACTTCGGGAAAGCTAATATATCCAGAAAAAATTCTCCTATTAACTCCACTTTGGTTGTAAATAATATAATTTTTATTACTATCAGCAGGAAAAATAATATCTTTATTTAATTTAATATAACCTACATAGCTATAGGCTATGATATTAATTTCATCTTCATCCATATTAAACCCCTACAATCCATTAATATAAAATAATTTTAACTTCCACTCTTAATGTAAACTTTATTAAGTAATGGAGAAACACCCAATTTCTCTTCTACTATCCAATTCCAAGTATCTTCCTCTTTTGATTTATCAAGAATATAAATGGATACTATCTCATTTCCAGCTTTGTAAAGCTCTTCATTAATAGTTTTTTCTCTTTCACTCGTAAAAACTATATCTTGAAAAATTTCTTTATTCGTTCCATTTACTTTAATTGTAATCATTGTATTCCCCTCTATAAAAGGATTTTCCTCATTAATCCCAACTATTACTCCTTTCACACAATAAGTTTCTATATTGCCATTTTTGATATTTTCCCACCATTCAGCTGTTGCATATAAACCATTATCACCCTTAAGCCCCATAGTTGTTCCCTTATCCAACGTAGTTTTCTGTATATTTTTGATATAATTTTCATCCATCAATATTGAAGAAGATGACCTTAAATCAAATACCAACTTATACCCTTGCTCAAGTAGATTTATATCTTCTATTTTTATCATTTTAATATTCTCCTATTCTTACTTATTATGCTGATTTTACATCACTTATCACTTTCAAATTTACACCTAACACATTATTTATTATAAAAAAATAGGACTTAATAAATATAAGCCCTATTTCTATAAAAACTGTTTACTTAATCCTTCACTTCAGCCAGCAATGTTTCAGCTGCAAGTTTTCCTAAATTATTAGAAGCAAGCGGACTATCACCAGTTAGCAATTTACGATCTCTATGACATTGACCTGTAATGCCCTTATTTAAAATTTCTACACCGAGTTTTTCAAGGTTTTCACCTACTAGCCAAGGTAAAGCTCCAGGCATATAACCAATATCAATATTTGCTCCCTTATCTAATGAATCAGGGAATACACAAATTTGATAACCTTTAAAAATATAGTTTTCTGACTGTTCATCTACTGCCGCAGCAAGTAATGAAGCTGGACCATGGCATAAGGTAATAATAAATTTATCTTGTTCAACCGCCCATTTAAGAACTTTTTTCACCTCAAGGCTATGTGGAATTTTAGCTAATACGCCATGCCCACCCGGAATGAATACAGCCGCATATGGTGAGTTTTCCCCCACTGCATTTTCTAAAATATCAGTTAGCTTTAATGGATTTTTTAATTTATCTGCATATTTCTGGAAGGTGTCTAATACAACTTGTTCTTGCTTTGGCATCGCCCACATTTCAAGTTTGGCAGGGTTCCCTGAAAGTGTCGCAACATCAATTTCAAAACCTGCATTATCTAAATGAAACATCGGTAAAAGCATTTCTACAGGATGGTTGCCTGTTGAAAAGAACTTACCATTTTGCATCTGGATGTAACGCTCATCAGTTGCAATCATTAAAACTTTTTTATTACCCGCATACGGCGTTGAATAAGTCGTGCCATCGTAATCGGTTTTAGGAGCAGTATATTGACTCAGTGAATAAGGTGATGGAAAAAAGGCATTATCTTCAGCCAAATCTGGAGTAGGATTTTTATCATCAATATTTGCGGTATTCATTGTTACTATCCTTTTTCATCAGTATGGAAAGAAATAATAAGGTAAGAACCAATTTTTATTTCTTACTCAATTTATAGGTGAAGTTATGGAACTGGTGCAATCTGCCAATAGAATTTGGCAATTTTTATAGAGAAATAGGCAGAATCTAGAATTATAAAATTCAGTTTAGGCAAACCTGTCGTTCGCCCAAACTTTAATGAGTACAGCGTTACGCATTCATTTCTAAAACGATCTTTCCAATATGATCACCTTGCTCCATACATGCATGAGCACTTTGTACATCTGAAAAAGCATACGTTTTATAGATTTGCGGTAAACATTTATCTTGTGCCAATAATGGCCATACATGCTCTTTTAAAGATTGTGCAATCTCTGCTTTTTCTTGGCTATTACGTGCTCGCATCGTTGAACCCGTAATTGTGGCACGTTTTAAAATCAGTTTTTGTAAGTCAAATTCTTTTGCGATTCGACCACCCATAAAACCAATAATGACAAGTCGGCCATCACGTTTTAATAGATTTAAATTTTTCGTGAAATAAGAACCACCCACAATGTCTAAAATAACATCAACACCTTGGTCTTGAGTATGTTTCAAAACTTCTTGCTCAAAATCTTGGGTTTTATAGTTAATTGCTGTGGTGAAACTCGAGAGTGCTTCAACTTTATCTTCACTACCAACGGTCGCAAAAGTTTTAATTCCTAAAGCTTGGCAAATCGCTAAAGCTGTGGTTCCAATACCACTTGCCCCACCATGAATCAATGCGGTTTGATCTTTCTTTAAACGGCCAATATCAAATAGGTTTGCCCAAACCGTAAAAAATGTTTCTGGAATTGCAGCAGCTTGCGTAAAAGATAAATTTTCAGGTATTGGCAATACTTGAGTTGCAGTTACGGGACAATATTCTGCATAACCACCGCCATTTGTTAGAGCACAAACTTTATCACCAACCTTGAATTGATCTACTTGTTCACCCACAGCAACCACGACACCAGCGACTTCAAGTCCGGGTATTTGAGTAACACCTTTAGGCATTGGATATAAACCCATACGCTGTAAAACGTCAGGACGGTTAATTCCAGCAGCCTTTACCTCAATTAAGACTTCATTTGCTTGAGGTACTGGAAGACTAGCATCTTGAACTTTTAAAACCTCTGGTCCACCAGGAGCCGTAATTTCAATAATTTTCATGGTTGTTGGAAGGGTCATAAAATGCTCCATGTTTGATTTATATTTCAAAATACTAATCTACGTTAAATAATTGAGGACTTGGGTGGAACACCAAACAGTCGCTTAAACTCTCGGCTAAATTGTGAAGCACTGACATAACCAACCTCATAGGCGGCTTCTGCTATACCCATTTTATTGTTCATGATCAACTCACGTGCCTTATGTAGCCGAGTAATTTTGATGTACTGTAAGGGCGAATAATTCGTAACCTTTTTAAAAGTTTGATGAAAAAGCGAGATGCTCATGCCTGCTTGTTTCGCCAGCTCTTGAACCGTTAAGTTATGATAATAATCACGCTGAATAATTTCACAAATGGTGTAAATCACGCCATTTCGACTTGCCATAGCCGACAAACTCTCGACTAGATTGCCACCTGAGGCCTGCACCACACGATAAACCAACTCTCTTTTAACTTGCTCACCTAATATAAAAGTATCTTGTTTAGAGCGAAGTAAATTGAGCAATCTGAGAGCAACCTCTGAAATAGTCGCATTCATGTCGATCACTCTAAGTCCACAGCTTAATTTTAAATCTTCCGAATGAGCATCTTCAGTAATCACTTGTTGCTGTTTATCCATTTTAGTAATGAGATCAGCCATCATTTGTGGTTCAAATTTTATTGCAATCGCCAACATGGGTTCATTATTTTCAACAACAGTATCGCAATCAAACGGTATTGCAATTGAGATGAATAAGCACTGGCCTTGTTGAAACTGAAAGATTTCTTTACCAATATACCCTCGCTTTAATCCCTGTATCACTAAAACAATTGAGGGTTCTTGCAGCACGGCAACAGGAGGTGTGGAATGATCTACACGCATCAAAGTGATGTTAGAGATAAAAGTAGGATAGAGACCTTCTGCTGGAGCCAAGTGCAAAAATGCATCGACCAAATGTTCTGTAAGATGATTTTGCGGCATAGTTTTATTGTGAGAAGTAATCTAATAATCAATATAACAATGAACCTAAAATGAAAACATCTGTCTTACGTTTACTTTGTATAAATAGGCAATTCAAATCAATTTTTAGGCATAAAAAAACCTAGAACACTCTAGGTTTTTCACTTCATCAGATTATTTAAGCCGATAAATTAAAGAACATTGCTGCAATCAAAATGATTACACCGAGTGCAATTCGATACCAAGCAAATACGCGTAACGTATGACGCTCTACAAATAGAACCAATGCTTTTACAACAAACAACGCGGCAATAAAAGCAGCAACAAAACCTACCCCAATATTAATCATATTATCGGCGGTCAGTACGTCAGCATTTTTAACCAAGTCAAAAGTTGCAGCACCCAACATGGTTGGCATAGCAAGGAAGAAAGAGAATTCTGTAGCAGCCTTACGCGATAAGCCCGCAAACATTCCGCCCACAATTGTTGCACCCGAACGTGAAGTTCCCGGAATCATGGCAACACACTGAGCAAGTCCAACTAAAAGCGCTTGTTTAAAAGTAATTTTGGTTGCATCGAGTGTCTTATGTTCAAATTGTCTAGATTCAACCCAGAAAATAATAAGTGCCCCGACAATTAAGGCAATCGCCACCACAATTGGGCTGAATAAAACACTTTTAATAAAATCTACTGCCAAAACCCCAATAATAACTGCGGGGAAGAATGCGATAAGCACACTAATCGCAAAATGACGTGATTCCACATCACCACTAAAGAAGCCTTTAATCAAGTTAACAATTTTTTGTCGGTATAACCAGCACACAGCCAAAATAGCACCTAACTGGATTACGACCTCAAATACACGACCGCCGTCTGAATGGAAATCGATAATATGACCAAATAAAATTAAATGGCCTGTACTCGAGATTGGTAAAAATTCAGTTAAGCCTTCGACAAAGCCTAAAAACAGTGCTTTTATAACTTCAAAATTTTCCATCACTTGCTCAAAAAGTTAATCACCAGAAAAGTCTAAAAATTTGTTTTATATCATGTATAAACCATAATTTTGGCTTAGTTCATGTCCAATATCAGATCATTTCTAGCATTTGTGGTTATTGCCCTTAGCAAAAGGCGGTTTATTTAAAGGGGAATAATGTATCACATCATCATGACAATCTTAGGTTAACTATCGTAAAAAGATGAACTTGGTTAAGAACTACAAAATTTCTCATTCTATAGCTAAAGATTTTTACGCTTATTGACTCTAAAAATGATCTTAAAAAGACATTACAAAAACATGATATTATTTTTCTTACATGCAACTCATATCAAAAATTCTATCTGAATGAAAAATACCAAAATTAATGCACGTCATCTTATTATCGATTTATTTCTTTCCTCTGCTTATCCTCAGCTCACCATCAAACAAATATTGATCGCCGCTAAACTTTTTAATATGAGTGACAACGGCATTCGCGTTGCGACGACTCGGCTATTAAATGAAGGTATGATAGAAAGCGTCGAACGCGGTATCTATCAACTTTCGCCATCAACAAAAGACTGGGCAAAAGTCATTTTGAATCGTAAAAATGGCATTAAACAGACCAAAGAATGGCAACAGCATTATCTGGCAGTATTTACAGGGACATTAGGGCGTATAGATCGGACCGCTTTAAAAAAGAGAGAACACGCTTTACGTCAATTCGGTTTTAGAGAACTCGAAACCGGAATTTATATACGTCCAGACAATTTAGCCTATAGTTTTGAAAAAACATGTGAAGAACTCACTTTAGCAGGCCTTGAAAATGAAGCGAAAATTTCTATTATTCAAAGATTTGACTCAAAAACAGTTTCGTTAATTCCTTCTTTATGGGATACGAAGCAGCTTGAAGAAAATTATGAGATGTATAGTCAAGATATTCAAGAATGGCTTTTGAATTATAAAAATTTACCCTTAAACAAGGCCGCCACTCAAGCTTTGTTATTAGGACGTGAAACGATTACCTTACTCATGAATGATCCTCTGCTGCCCCCTCCATTTGTTAACGAACATGCCCGTAATCAGTTTGCTCAGAATGTACAGCAGCTCGATTCGATTGGACAAAAACTTTGGCAGAAACTTTATGAAAATGAATTAGCCCATTAAAGAGCGATTTATTTTTTTACAAACAAATATTACACTTTTTAAAATTTTATGCTTATATTGGTAATATAAAATATGGATACCAAAATCTGATTTGGGAGAATAAAAATGAATGCACAAGTCAGTGTGACCGATCTCTTTAGTAGAGAAGAAATACAGGAACTCACACAACCCTCAGATGCATATGGTGCTTGGGCTGTTGCAAGTACATGGGCTGTTATTGGCGGAACATTTGCCAGTTTAATCATGATGTGGGATTACTTACCGAGCTGGGGCAAATTACTTGCTTGTATGCTTGCCTTAGCAATATTGGCTGGTCGCCAGTTATGCCTAGCGATTTTGATGCATGATGCATCGCATAAAAGCTTGTTCAAAAATAAAAAAATAAATGACTTTGTCGGTGAGTGGCTATGCGCCCGTCCGATCTGGAATGATCTACAAAAATATCGCGTACATCATGTGCGTCATCATGCAAAAACGTCTACTCCAGATGACCCAGACCTTTCTCTCGTTTCTGGTTTTCCTGTAAGCAAGAAATCGCTTACTCGTAAATTCTTACGCGACTTAACGGGTATGACGGGATTAAAGTTTAGCTTTGGTCGAGTGTTAATGGATCTCGATTTAATGAAATGGACGGTTGCAAATGATCAAGTCTGGCTAGACCGAAGTAACAAAGACTTCGTTGACTATGCCAAAAGTATTGTAAAAAACAGTAGTGGAGCCATTGCAACCAATGTAGCTCTTTATGGGGTTTTAAAAGCTTTTGGTCAACAACGGTTTTATTGGTTATGGCCCCTAGCTTACTTAACACCCTTCCCATTATTTTTAAGAATTCGCTCCATGGCCGAACATGCAGGGATGCAAACGAGCAATACCGCTTTAACCAATACCCGTACAACACGTGCAGGTTGGATTGCTAGAAGCTTTGTGGCCCCTATTCATGTCAATTACCACATGGAGCACCATTTAATGGCTTCGGTGCCCTACTTCAAATTGCCACGTATGCATCATTTATTGAGAGATCGCGGCCATGTTCCCTCACCACCTAGCTATTTTGAAGTAATTGAATCACTCTCATCTAAGCCAGAACAATCTACTTAATTAATTCATATGATAAATAAAAGGCCATAAATTTATGGCCTTTTAACTTAAATCATCCATCTTCTGTTGGGTTTGGAAATATTTAGGCGTGACGCCCATCCAGCGCTTAAATGCACGGGTAAAGTGAGAAGTATCGGCATAACCTAGCATTAAAGCGACTTTTTCAATCGACATATTATTTTGAGCTAAAAGTTTCTGGGCCTGCTCTTTTTTCAGTGAGTCTACTAAAAAGGTAAAACTAGTGTGATCAAGAGCTAAATAGCGTTGCAGGGTTCGCTCTGACATATTCATGATTTGAGCAACTTGTCCGACTTTCAATGTCTCAATCTCCCCATTCAAAAGCAATTTTTCAGCAACTTGTTTGACTCTCCCTTTCCAGCCACTTTTTAACTTTAATTTCTCTATATCCCGCTTACATTGTGCATTTAACAACGGCGCTAGCATTGGGTCCGCCGTTAATACAGGCTGTGCTAAATACTCTTTTGGAAATATCCAACGATTACACTTTTGATTAAATAAACACGTGACAGCCAGTTGATGACCTATTTGTGAAAAACCTATCGGTTCTTGCATTTGTAATTCAACTTTTCCTAAATGAGAAAGTCCTGTTAATTTTTTTGCAATTTGAACAAAACCAACTAACAAAAAAATGTTGGCATTTGGACTCAACTGAAATGCATTGACGGGCTGATGAATTGACCAACATGCATCATTATCATCTTGTTTTAATTCTGGTTTAAAAACCTTACAACGTGAGCCAATGAACTGTTCAAGAATTTTCAGCGCTTCCCCTAAATTTGGAGAAACTATGGCGGCCATTCCGACTGAACCATAACATGAAGCTGTCATGTTTAAAGCTAAATGCCCAGCTAATGCTGGCTCTTTGCATAACTCGATGGCCCGTTCAATAAGCTCATTTAAGATGTTGAACTCAACATACCAGTAGGGCTTTTTTAATTGGTCTAAGGTTATTCCACTTCCATCTAAAAGTTGCTCATCAGAGACACCCCACCGCTTAACAGTCTCGACGATTAAATTAATATAAGTTCCGGGTAATTCTGGATTCATGAGCAACCCATTGAGCAAAATAAAATGGCGCAAAATGGTAAAAACTGTCAGTTCATGAACTATGCCATGCTTTTGAATTGATGCATAGTTATTCAAAATAAAATCCGCTGAATTGCACTAGACAGCACAATTTCTGAAAAGAATACAGGTCGCCTTATGAACATTCTGATTGTCCATGCTCATCCAGAGCCACAGTCTTTTACTGCTGCTCTAAAAAGTACAGCTAAACAAACCTTAGAAAAATTGGGGCACACAGTAGAGGTTTCAGATTTATATACGATGCAATTTAACCCTGTTGCGTCTAAAGAGGATTTTCTAGAGCTTAACCAACCTGATTATTTTAACTATGCTCTCGAACAAAGAAATGCCAGCAAAAATCAACTTCTAGCTCCAGATATTCAAGCAGAAATTGAAAAAGTAAAAAAAGCTGATTTAGTTATTTTAAATTTCCCACTTTATTGGACATCTGTTCCAGCAATTTTAAAGGGCTGGATTGATCGTGTGTTCGTCTCTGGCTTGTTTTATGGTGGTAAGCGGTTTTATAACCACGGTGGTATGGCAGGTAAAAAAGCGATGCTCTGTTTAACACTGGGCGGTAGAACGCATATGTTTGGCGAAAACTCTATTCACGGACCAATAGAGCATTATCTATCACCTATTCAACGTGGTACCTTAGCTTATACTGGCTTTGAAGTTCTTCCACCATTCATTGCCTATCATGTACCTTATATTAACCAAGAAGCACGAGAAATCATTCTCGAAGACTATGAGATTTATCTCACTCACTTGGACCAGCTTGAATCACTAAAATTTCCTAAGCTAGAACAATTTGATGAAAAACTATATCCACTTTAATGCTGTGTTTGAGCTCTAAAAATTAAATAGCCGAATTTAGCTTATTATTTTCGGTTATTTTCTTGCTCATAACTTTCAAATAGAAATCTAAATTCGCTCAAAAAATAGATCAAATGGTAAAAAAACTAAGGTAAACTTTTTTATAAAATTAAGAATATAAAAGTTAATCAATAATATACAGATGTAGAGAAACTGGACTTATCAACTAAAAATGACAACTATTACTCATTTCATAAACGATTAATTCATATTTTTACAAAAAAATCTTTGACCATTTTTCTTGGATTTGTGACAAAAATGTCACTAAAACGAACATCATCAATAATAGGTAAAAAATATAAATATCAATCAATTAAAATGATTTACTAATGAAAATATTCCTTCATATTTCATTCATTATTGGTACTATTTGTATAAAAAGTGAGTACTCTTCAGTTCATATAACAGATTTACTCTTATTGTAATTATGCTATTTTTGTTACATGGAGTTATCAAAGCTTTTATAAGTTGTAATTAGAAGCTTTGAAGGCAACACAGTTTAAACGGTTTAACTCTGTTACTTTTAAAAAAATGTCTTGAAGTTCAAGGAAAGATTAAAATGAAATTAAAACATCTGAGCACTGCAATGATTTTAGCAACGCTGCCTGCAACTGGGGTTTTTGCAGCAGCATTGGATCGCTCTGGACAATCAATGTCTGCATTTTTGCAGCCTAATAATTACTTTGAAGCTGGTATTTCTGTTTTAGACCCAGATGTAGCGGGTAAAGAAGCTGGTACAAGTGCAACACGCCGTGATATTGGTGATATGGGTAATGATTATTATTTCCCAAATGCTGCATTAAAACTGCAACTTAATGATAAATTCTCATTTGGTATACTATACGATCAACCATTCGGTGCAGATGCTGAATATTCTGGAAAAAATGTATTTGTATCAGATAGCACCAATACAATTTTAGCTCCTGAAAGATTAGATGCTATTCGTACAAGCACTATTGATACAACATTTAATGGATTAACTGCTAATCAACGTGTGGGTGCCGCGCTGCAAGCCCAAGGTGTTGATTTATCCACTCCTGCTGGACAAGCACAATTTGCTGCAACTTTAAATGCTTATAATAATGATGCAACTACTAAAGCTGTTATCGATGCGGGTGTCAAACAAGGTGTTGCTGCAAAGGTTGACGCCGGTTTAGCTCAAGTCAATGGTTTGCTTGGTAAAGGTGCCACTAAGGTTAAAGTTGATACCCAGAACCTTGCAATGGTTTTTGGTTTTCAACCAAATCAAAATTGGAACTTCTATGCGGGCGGTGTATATCAAACCATTAAAGGAAACATCAACCTCCGTGGTCAAGCTTACAGTATCTACAATGGCTATGATGCAGATATTAAAGAAACAGGTGGTGCAGGTTGGTTAGCAGGTTTCGCTTATCAAATTCCTGAAATTGCATTAAAAGCATCTTTAACGTATCGCTCTGAAATTGACCACGATGTCAATATTCGTGAAAACTTGCCTACACTTCCTGCTCTTTCATTACTAGGGCAAGCTGCAGCTGGTGAAGCAATTAAAAATAGCTCAGCAGATACCACAATTACTACACCTCAATCAGTTAACTTTGATTTCCAAACGGGAATCATGGCTGACACTGTTGCCTTTGCTAACATACGTTGGGTGAACTGGAAAGATTTCTCTGTTCAACCATACAAATTTGGACAACTATCAAAAGTTGTAGGCCCGATTGTCAACCGTCCAAATGGTTTTGATTTAGTTAGCTATGCAGATGACCAATGGTCAGTGACTACAGGTGTTGGCCGCAAACTTAATGACAAATGGGCTGGTAACGTTTCTGTAGGTTGGGATTCTGGTGCAGGTGATCCAATCACAACTCTAGGTCCAACAGAAGGTTACTGGAACGTAGGTTTAGGTCTTCAATATAGTCCTACCCCACAAACGTTTATTGCTGGCGGCGTAAAATACTTCTGGTTAGGCGATGCTAAGGCTCAAACTGGCGCACAAGCTGGTGGTGATGAATATGTTGCGGAGTTCTCTGACAACAATGCAATTGCTTATGGTTTAAAACTTGGCTATAAATTCTAAGTTTCAAAACTCATTCATATAAAAAAGGCGCTTAAAGCGCCTTTTTTATTATTTATCTATTATGCTGGAATGCTACGCTTTGAAACTGAACGGATTGCTTCTTTCAAGGCATCATATCCGTGGATAGCTGGAAACTGCGGGAACTCAGCAATCACGTTTGCAGGTGCATCAAATAAGAAACCATGGTCAGCTTCTCCAAGCATCGTTGTATCATTATATGAATCACCCGCTGCGATTACACGGAAATTTAAACCATGTAGTGCTTTAACAGATTCACGTTTTTGATCTGGTTGGCGTAATTTATAAGCTGTAATCATTCCCTCTTCATCTGTCTCTAATTTATGACAGAAAATTGTTGGCCACCCTAGTTGCTTCATTAAAGGATGTGCAAACTCATAGAAAGTATCTGACAAGATCACGAGTTGGAAATGTGTGCTCACCCATTCAACAAATTCTTTTGCGCCTGGTAATGGCCCCATCTCGGCAATGACTTCTTGAATATCATTTAAGCCTAAACCGTGTTGTTTTAAGATATTAAGACGCTGAGTCATTAAAACATCATAATCCGGAATCTCACGAGTTGTTGCTTCGAGTTCTTTGATCCCTGTTTTTTTAGCGAAATTGATCCAGATTTCAGGAACTAAAACCCCTTCAAGATCTAGGCATACGATTTCCATGAATGCTTCCAACGTTGGTTAAAAATTGCTGTATCATACCACTAAGATTTTCAGTTTTGCGTTGTTATTGATCAAATCAATTTTATTCATAAGGATCGAAATTAAAGTGCTAAGCACTTTATTCACTATCCATTAGAATATTTTTCATAACTCAATGCGCCCAAGCCTTTTGCCAGGAACACACATGACCGTTATTCCGACTATTGATATCGTAGATGCTCTTGCAGCCGAATATGCGACCAAAAGCCCGCGAGAAATTTTAGAGCTTGCCTTAAGCCAGCAAGGTGAAATCGCAATTTCTTTTTCGGGAGCAGAAGATGTTGTTTTAATTGATATTGCTTCGCGTTTGGGTAAGCCATTCCGTGTCTTTAGTCTCGACACTGGTCGCCTCCATGCCGAAACTTATCAATTTATTGAAACTGTCCGTAAACATTACAATATCAATATCGAAATTTGTTTCCCTGAATCTGAAGCTGTTCAAAACATGGTAAACGAAAAAGGTTTATTCAGCTTTTTTACAGATGGACACCAAGAATGTTGTGGTATCCGAAAAGTTCAGCCTTTGCGTAAGAAACTTGCGACTTTAGATGGCTGGATTACGGGCCAACGTAAAGATCAAAGCCCTGGTACACGTACAGAAATTCCAGTAGTACAAGCTGATGCAGGTTTCTCTGGTCCAGGTAAGCAACTCATTAAATATAATCCTTTAGCAAACTGGACAAGTGCTGAAGTATGGAGCTACATCCGTATGATGGAGATTCCATATAACCCTCTTCACGAACGTGGTTTTGTTTCTATTGGCTGTGAACCATGTACACGTGCTGTATTACCGAACCAACATGAGCGTGAAGGACGCTGGGGGTGGGAAGAAGCGACTCAAAAAGAGTGTGGATTACACGCAGGTAATATGAAAAAGTAATTTGTTATCAAAAAACCACTGCTAAATCAGTGGTTTTTTTTATGTCATGTTCCGTACACAAAGTCATATTTTATCTACTCTAAACGCTATATACTTAATTTTACGGTTCTATAATTCTAATAAGAGCTCAGATAAGGGCTTCTTAGAAAAATGCATGAGGCACAATGATTTATGCGTCCATTACACCCAATTGATTTCATTTTTCTGTCACTTGAAAAAAGACAGCAACCCATGCATGTCGGTGGATTATTTTTATTTGAAATTCCTGAAAATGCACCTGAAACTTTTGTACATGATTTAGTTGAAGATATTAAACGCTCAAAAAGCATTCCTATCCCCCCCTTCAATAACCGTTTAAATGGTCTATTTTGGGATGAGGATGAAGAGTTTGATATCGATCATCACTTTCGCCACATTGCTTTGCCTCATCCTGGCCGTATTCGTGAACTTCTAGTTTATATTTCACAGCAACATAGTTCATTAATTGATCGTGCAAAGCCTCTTTGGACTTGTGACATTATTGAAGGAATCGAAGGCAATCGCTTTGCCATGTATTTTAAAATCCATCATGCAATGGTCGACGGCGTTGCAGGTATGCGTTTAATTGAGAAATCACTTTCAAAGACACCAGAAGAAAAACATGTTGTTCCTTTATGGTGTGTTGAGAGCAAAAGAACTAAACGACTAAAAGTACCGACTCCAAGTACCAGTAAAATTAAGAGTATTTTAGGAGGCATTAAGTCTCAACTCGATATCGCTCCTAAAGTCATGCAAGAGCTATCTCAGACTATATTTAAAGAAATGGGCAAAAATCCTGATTATGTTTCTACTTTTCAGGCGCCAGTGTCGATTTTGAACCAAAGAGTAAGTGCTTCACGTCGCTTTGCGGCCCAATCCTTTGAATTGAGCCGTCTTAGAAAGATTTCAAAAGTATTAGGCGTAACAATTAACGATGTTGTACTCGCAGTATGCTCTGGTGCTTTACGTGAATATTTGATTAGTCAAAATAGCTTACCTAAAAAGCCACTGATTGCCATGGTGCCAGCTTCATTACGTACCGATGATTCTGATATGAGTAACCGAATCACCATGATTCTGGCAAATTTAGGAACTCATAAAGACCAACCGTTAGAACGTCTAGAAATCATTCGTCGCAGCATGCAAAATTCAAAGCAACGCTTTAGCCGCATGACTGCGAATGAAATTTTAAACTATAGTGCGGTTGTTTATGGTCCGGCAGGTTTAAACATCATGTCAGGAATGCTTCCTAAGCGTCAGGCGTTCAATTTAGTCATTTCCAATGTGCCAGGACCACGTGAGCCTCTTTATTGGAATGGCGCGAAATTAGATGCTCTCTACCCTGCTTCAATTGTCATGGATGGACAAGCTCTAAACATTACTATGACGAGTTATTTAGATAAGCTTGAAGTTGGATTAACAGCTTGTCGAAATGCCTTGCCAAAAATGCAAAACCTTTTGACTCACTTAGAAGATGAGATTCAACGGTTTGAAGAAATTATTGCAGAAAAGCAGCTGAAACATCATTCAGCAAGTTAGAAAACTAAGGGGCTTTAAATTGGCCCCTTATTTTTTGATTGTGCGGCACTGGTTAAGCAGCTGATGACATACTGAACGAATCATTGCAGTTGTGATCGGTACTTCTTTACCTTGGTCATTCAACATATAGCAGCTATTTACTGGCGTGCTTTCTAAAACATGTTTAAGACCGTTGCTAATTAAGTTTTCACTTACATTCATGGGTTATACCTCTTATTGTTTGCTAAGACGTTAAATAGGGAGAACGTCTACGGCTACTGTATGTAAGTAGTATTTAAAATTCATGAATGAAAGTAAAATTTCAGTTGTAACAAGGATTAAGCGATATCTTGTTACAACTTTAACTTAAAATGATATCGTATTGCTCTTGCGTATATAAATTTTCGACCTGAAATTTAATGACACGGTTGATGAAATGCTCTAAATCTGCCACTGCTGGCGCTTCTGCTGTTAATAATCGGTCAATCACAGAAGGATGCGCAACAACAGTAAAGCCACTCGTTGACTCAAATGCACGGGTATATCGTAATATCTCACGAAATATTTCGTAACACACTGTCTCTGCTGTTTTGACAAAACCACGTCCTTGACAGGTTGGACACGACTCACACAGCAAATGTTCTAACGATTCACGAGTTCTTTTACGCGTCATTTCGACCAGACCAAGTTCTGACACTTGAGTAATTTTGGTCTTGGCATGATCGCGCTCAAGCATTTTTTCAAACTGACGCATCACCTCTTCACGGTGAATTGCCTCTTGCATGTCAATAAAATCAATAATGAGAATACCACCCAAATTACGCAGTCTAAGTTGACGCGCGATCACTTGAGTCGCTTCCATATTGGTTTTAAAAACGGTGTCCTCAAGACTACGACCACCGACATATGAACCCGTATTAACATCAATCGTGGTCATGGCTTCAGTCTGATCGATCATCAAATAGCCGCCTGACTTCAAAGCTACGCGGGTTTGTAAGGCTTTTTGAATATCTTCTTCTACATTATAAAGATCAAATAGTGGTCGCTCGCCCGGATAATGAATGAGTCGACTCTGCATATTCGGGACAAATTCTTCAACAAACTCAAGAAGCTTGGCGTGAATTTCTCTCGAATCGACATAGATCTTTGCAGTTTCGTCGCTAGCCAAATCTCGAATAATACGTTGAGGTAATGGAAGCTCTTCAAAAATTAAGGAAGGAACAGCAACATCAATTTGTTTTCGTTGAATGTATTCCCATAATTTACTCAGATAGCACATATCCTGTGCAATTTCTGCCTCATCTACACCTTCAGCAGCTGTGCGTACAATCACGCTACCCGGCAAATTATGTTCAGATTGAATACCTTCGATAATATTACGTAGTCGCTCTCGCTCTTCTTCAGACTCAATACGCTGAGATACACCAATATGATTTCCATATGGCATGAGAACCAGATAACGTGAAGGAATTGAAAGGTCAGTACTCAAACGTGCGCCTTTTGTTCCCAACATATCTTTCATGACTTGGACAGTAAGCGTTTGCCCGGGATGTAAGAGTTCAAAAACATTTGGGGTAGGCTGTGAACGAGGCCAAACCATATCATTGATATGTAAAAAGGCTGTTCGAGACAAACCAATATCAACAAAGGCGGCTTGCATGCCTGGAAGCACCCGCACGACTTTACCCTTGTAAATATTGCCGACTAGACCACGTTTGACTGTACGTTCGACATACAGCTCATTAACAGTTCCATTTTCGATTAATGCCACCCGACACTCCATAGGCGTGACATTAATAAGTAATTCTTCTGACATACATAAACTCAAAGCATTATAAAATTTTTATTAAAGAGTCAGAGAAGCTGTTAACTTTAACTTTGCCTAGTGTTCATCGACAATGCTATTCAATTAAGAATGATAACAACCTCTTATGTCTTTACTCTTTTTAATAACTGTGCAAATTCGTATAAAGGAAGTCCTACCACATTACTATAACTTCCTTGAATTTGGGGAATATATTGAGAAGCAATCCCTTGAATTGCATATCCACCGGCCTTCCCCACAGGCTCACCTGTAGTCCAATAATCTTCCATATCTTGCGTAGTCAGAGGCTGAAACTCAACTTGAGTTTGCACTACCTGACTTAACATTTTTTGTTGCGTAGCAATACATAATCCAGAAAACACATCATGCCAACGTCCAGATAATTGTTTCCAGATTTCAAAGGCATGATTTTTCGATTCAGGCTTACCAATAATTTGGCCATCAAGCCCAAGACTTGTATCGGCAGCAATAACGATTGCGTCTGGAAAAAGCTCCAATACAGTTTGTGCTTTTTCTCTAGCTAACCGTTCAACATAATGGTGAACCAGCTCATTTTCATGAACAGATTCATCAATATCCGGACTATAGATTTCAAAATCCAAACCCAGTTGCTGCAACAGCTCCTTCCGACGAGGAGAGCTAGATGCTAAGACTATATGCGCCATTTTGCTAAACAATAATAGACGATTGGCCAAATGATGATACTTGTCATCAATGGTTGCCAATGTCTAGCAATCGAAAAATGAATTCCACCCATGGTCTGCGTTACCCACATAAATGCTAAATGAGCAATAATGACCAGAGTTGCAATTGTCCATAAATTACCAAAGGTTAAAATACGGCGCTCGCGAATTAAAAAACGGGTAAGAAAAGTCACAATTACAAAACTTAAAGCATTGAGGCCTAAAGGCGCATCAAGCAAAAGGTCTGTAAAAATTCCCATTCCAAATGCAAACCAGACCCCACACCATGTTGGCTGACATACCACCCAAAATAGCATAATCATTAACATGAATAATGGGCGCCAACCTGAAATATCGTAGGATAGCGGGTAAACCATGAGCACGGAGCCGACAATTACAGAGAGGATAATTCCCCATAATGGATCGTTTCGTTTTTCTCGTTTCAATTTAGCGATCGGCATATGGTTGCTCCTTCGCTAAAGAATCAGAGAAAAGTACCACTACATGATGCCCTGTTGCTAATTGTGCGGCTGGTGTAACATCAATTTCTGCAAACTCGCCCGAATTATGACGTCTTATTTTGGCAACTGTACCCACTGCGTACCCTGCTGGGAAATGTTCACCCAAACCTGAGCTAAACACTTTATCACCCACTTGAATATTCGCACTCGTCGGGACATATTCCATTTTCAAACGACCCAAATCACCAGTACCAGAAACAATCGCCCGCATTCCAGTGCGCTCAAGACGTACTGAAAGTGAATGTTCTTTATCTGATAACAACATTACACGTGAGCTATGCGGATATACATTAATGATCTGTCCCATAATTCCTTTATCATCCAGAACCGTTTGACCGACCTTAAGATGGTCCATAGAGCCACGGTTAACAATGATGATATGACGTAATGGGTCTGCATCTGTCCCAATTACTTCGGCAATCTCCATACGCCCATCAATAATTAATGGGGTATCAAGAAGACCTCGCAAACGGGTGTTTTCAGCGGACAGTTCAGAAAGCTTCTGTAAACGAACCTGAGCTTGTAAAAGCTCAGCCTGCATCGCAGTATTTTCACGACGCAGTTGTGCTTCAGATTTTGTTTGTTGATTCAGCCATTCTCTCGACAGTACTGGATAACTGGCCAATGCATAAATTGGATTATATGCAGCGTACAAGACATCCCTTGCTGGCTGAATTACATACGGCATGCGCCAATCAAAAAACAGCACAACCAAGCATGTAATGACCGCAATAATGAACGAGCGGAAAGATGGCGGCTGTCTTGAAAAAATATTCGGTTGCACCGCCTAATCCTTAAACTTAACCAACAAAAAGCATGTCATGGTTCGGGTTGTCGAAGAATTCCAATACTTTTCCACCACCACGGGTCACGCAAGTAAGAGGATCTTCGGCAACCACAACTGGTAAACCAGTTTCTTGAGCTAATAGTTTATCGAGGTTACGAAGTAATGCACCACCACCTGTCAACACAATACCGCGCTCGGCAATATCAGAAGAAAGTTCTGGAGGCGTTTGCTCAAGTGCAGATTTTACTGCGCTTACAATATTTTGTAATGGATCAGAGATTGCTTGAGTAATTTCGTCAGAAGTTACAGTAATTGCGCGAGGCACACCTTCTGCAAGGTTACGACCACGTACTTCAATTTCTAATGTTGTGCCATCAGAAACAGCCATACCTACTTCTTTTTTAATAATTTCAGCAGTGGTTTCACCAATTACACAACCGTGAGCTTTACGAACATAATTGATGATTTGCTCATCAAAAACATCGCCACCGATGCGTAAAGAGTCAGCATAGACACAACCTTGCAATGAAATAATTGCAATTTCAGTTGTACCACCACCAACATCCACAACCATAGAACCACATGCTTGTTCGACTGGCATACCTGCACCAATTGCAGCAGCCATAGGTTCTTCAATGAGACGAACATCACGGGCACCAGCATTAAATACTGCTTCGCGAATCGCACGACGCTCGACCAAAGTTGATTTACATGGTACACATACAACTACACGAGGTGCAGGTGGGAACAAACGTTTTTCGTGAACTTTACCAATAAACTGATTCAACATGGTTTCAGTCACTTCAAAATCCGCAATTACACCGTCTTTCATTGGACGAATTGCAGAAATATTCGCAGGCGTACGGCCCAGCATTTGCTTAGCATCTAGACCTACAGCAGCAACAATTTTTTGTGAACCACTGTGACGAATTGCCACAACTGTTGGTTCATTTAATATAATGCCGCGGCCTGGTGCATAAATAAGTGTATTTGCTGTACCTAAATCAATGGCTAGATCCGGCGAAAACAAGCCAATTAGTCGTTTTAGAATCACGGTTCGTTCTCAGTTAAACTTTCATGTGGATGCAAGGTGGCAACTTTAAACTAAATGTGATGATTTGAACAAGTCAATCGCTTATTATAACGCACGATATTTTGAAAATTTTTAATACTGATTAGGTGATGTTATGTCTACATCGGATGCACAGCATTCAGCAGATTTAAATGCACAAACAGTTTCAGCAATCGCCAATCTTGCTCGATTGTCGCTCAATGATACGCAATCTGCTGAATATGCTCAAAGTCTAAATAAAATTTTAGGCATGATGGAAACCTTAAAAGGCATTGATACGGAAGGCGTAGAACCTTTAAAAAGTCCTTTTGACAATCCTCAACCTTTACGTGCTGATGTGGTAACGGAAAGCAATCATCGAGATGAATACCAAGCAGTTGCACCTGCAACTCAAGATGGTTTGTATCTTGTTCCTCGCGTGATTGAATAACTTTTACTCAATTAACCCATCTTCCCTATTTTGAATGTAAAGAAATTTTACTCATGACTGATTTACATCGCTTATCAATTCGTGAACTTGCTGAGGGCTTAAGCCAAGCGAAGTTTTCATCTCGCGAACTGACTGAACATTATTTGCAACGTATTGCTAAAATTGACCCATTGGTAAAAAGCTATGTGACGGTTACACCTGAACAGGCGCTCGCGGAAGCTGACGCTGCCGATGCTGCTTTCAAAGCAGGTAATGCCTCTGCTCTAACGGGTATTCCTCTAGCACACAAAGATATTTTTTGTACCAAAGGCATTAAAACAACTGCTGGTTCAAAAATTCTAGACAACTTCATCTCTCCTTACGATGCAACTGTCGTTGAAAAAACAAAAGCTGCTGGTCTTGTCACTTTAGGTAAAGTGAACATGGATGAGTTTGCAATGGGTTCAACTTCTGAAAGCTCATATGTTGGCGCAACAAGTAACCCGTGGGCACTCGACCACGTTCCTGGTGGCTCGTCAGGTGGTTCTGCTGCGGCTGTAGCGGCAGATTTAGCGCCTTTCGCTACGGGTACTGATACAGGTGGTTCAATTCGCCAACCTGCTTCTTTCTGTGGCTTAACAGGCTTAAAACCAACCTATGGTCGTGTATCTCGCTTCGGCATCATTGCCTACGCATCATCACTTGACCAAGCAGGTCCAATGGCACGCTCTGCTGAAGACTGTGCTTACCTGATGAATGTAATTGCAGGCCATGATGCAAAAGACTCGACTTCGGTTAAAAAAGAAGTTGATGACTACGTTGCGAACTTAAATGGCACATCTGTAAAAGACTTACGTATTGGTATTCCTAAACAGTACTTTAACGTTGCAGGATTAGATGCAGACGTAAAAGCGCGTGTTGAAGAGTCTTTGAAGAAGCTTGAAGAAATGGGCGCAACGCTTGTTGAGATTGACCTCAACATGACTGAAGCCTATGTACCAACGTATTACCTCATCGCGCCAGCAGAAGCCTCTTCTAACTTGTCTCGTTATGACGGTGTTCGCTACGGCTACCGCTGTGAAAACCCAGCTGACTTGTTGGATCTTTACAAGCGTTCTCGTTCAGAAGGCTTTGGTCCAGAAGTTCAACGTCGTATCTTAATTGGTACCTATGCACTCTCTGCGGGTTATTACGATGCTTACTATGTGAAAGCTCAGAAAGTACGTCGTTTAATTCAACAAGACTTCTTAAAAGCATTTGAAAATGTAGACGTGATTGCGGCTCCTTCTGCACCAACAACTGCTTATAAAATTGGTGCAAACTTAAGCCCAACTGAAATGTATTTAGGTGATATTTATACACTTGCAGTGAACTTAGCAGGCTTACCAGCGATTAATGCTCCTGTTGGTTTTGATAAAGACAGCTTACCTGTAGGCTTACAATTAATTGGTAACTACTGGTCAGAATCACAATTGTTGTCGATTGTTCATCAATACCAACAAAATACCGATTTCCATACTCAACGTGCGGCAATTGCTGAGGAGAATGCATAATGGCTGAAGCTCAAAAGTTGAAATTGATTGACGGTTGGGAAGTCGTTATTGGTATCGAGATTCACACTCAGCTTGCAACCAATTCTAAAATTTTCTCTGGTTCATCGACTGAATTTGGTCAAGACCCAAACACGCAAGCAAGCCTTGTAGACTTGGCAATGCCGGGTGTGTTGCCTGTGCTGAATGAAAAAGTAGTTGATCTTGCTATCCGCTTTGGTTTGGGTATCGATGCATACATCGACCAAGCATCTGTGTTTGCACGTAAAAACTACTTCTACCCTGACTCGCCAAAAGGCTATCAAATTAGCCAAATGGATAACCCAATTGTGGGCTTAGGTCATATCGACATTCAACTTGAAGATGGCACAACAAAACGTATTGGCGTAACTCGTGCTCACCTTGAAGAAGATGCGGGTAAATCGATTCATGATCAATTTGAAGGCATGTCTGGCATTGACTTAAACCGTGCTGGCACGCCTTTACTTGAAATCGTTTCTGAACCTGACATGCGTTCGGTTGAAGAAGCAGTGGCATATATCAAATCAATCCACACACTTGTGCGTTGGTTAGGTATTTCCGACGGTAACATGGCTGAAGGTTCATTCCGTGCAGACTGTAACGTGTCTTTACGTCGTCCGGGTCAACCGTTTGGTACGCGCTGTGAGCTGAAAAACCTCAACTCATTCCGTTTCATTGAACAAGCGATCAATGTTGAAATTGAACGCCAAATGGAAATTTTGGAATACGGTGGAAGCATCGATCAGGAAACTCGTTTGTTCGATCCAAACAAAATGGAAACGCGTTCAATGCGTTCGAAAGAAGAAGCGAACGATTACCGCTACTTCCCAGATCCAGACTTGCTACCAGTAATTATTGCAGATAAGCAAATTGAAGCTGCTCGCGCTGCACTTCCAGAGTTGCCTGCTGCACGCCGTGCACGCTTTATCGCAGACTTTGCTGTAACTGAATACGATGCACATGTACTTACGCTCTCACGCGAAATGGCAGACTTCTTTGAAGCTGTTGTGGCTGCTGCGGGCGGTGCTGCGCAAGGTAAAGTATCGGCAAACTGGGTAATGGGCGAATTCTCAGGCGCATTAAACAAAGCAGGCCTAGATTTGGCTGACTCACCTGTTTCTGCTGAACAGTTAGGCGGCATGATTGCACGTATTATTGACAACACCATTAGCGGTAAGATTGCAAAACAAGTCTTTGGCTTTATGTGGGAATCGGAAGGTAAATCTGCCGATGACATCATTGCTGAAAAAGGCTTAAAGCAAGAAACTGATACTGGTGCAATTGAAGCAATCATTAAAGAAGTACTTGCAGCCAATGAAAAAATGGTTGAAGAGTACAAGTCTGGTAAAGAAAAAGCTTTTAACGGTCTAGTTGGTCAAGTCATGAAAGCTTCTAAGGGTAAAGCTAACCCTGCTCAAGTAAACGAATTAATGAAGAAGTTGATTGGTTAATTTGACTAGCCAACTCAACAAAAAGCCTCGATTTATCGGGGCTTTTTTATATCCTTCTAAAGCACCTTTCGACTAAAGAATGCACTTTTCCTAAAAAATTACTCAGTGACTGTGCTAATTTAAATTAATAATTTAGATAACTTATATTTTAAAAAGAGAGATAAAATCATGTCTAAAAAGATTTTAATGTTAATCGGTGACTATGCAGAAGACTATGAAACTATGGTTCCTTTTCAGTTCTTAACTGGTTTAGGTTATACCGTGCATGCTGTTTGCCCAAATAAAAAGAACGGCGACCATATTGCGACAGCTATTCATGATTTTGAAGGCGAACAAACTTATAGCGAAAAACGTGGCCACAACTTCGCGATTAACTATGATTTTAATGCCATTAATACTGAAGATTATGTAGGTCTAGTTATTCCGGGTGGTCGTGCACCAGAATATTTACGCATGAATGACCGTGTTGTCGAAATTGTACGTGAGTTCGATAGAGTGAAAAAACCAATTGCAGCCGTATGCCATGGCGCTCAGTTACTCGCAGCGGCAGATGTATTACAAGGTCGCCTCTGCTCAGCTTATCCAGCATGTGCTGCCGAAGTAAAATTAGCAGGTGGACAATATGCAGATTTTGCTGTGACTGAAGCAGTTACAGATGGTCATTTGGTGACTGCCCCAGCTTGGCCTGCACATCCAGCTTGGTTAGCACAGTTTGTAAAAGTTTTAGGCGCTAAGATTACGATCTAAATAGATCTCTTCATACCAATTAAAATAAAGCCTGCTGATTAAGATAGCAGGCTTTATTACTAAAATAGAAAACTAGATTTTTTATCTTGTGATACCCAACTTATTCCAAATCTCTGGTGTTAAAAACGTCGTCACTAATTTATTTAAATCGATATAGCGCAATGTGCCCTGCAACTGCTGTTTAACTGCGGGATCTTTAACAATATCTTCACCAGCACTTTGGCCTAACTGCTGGAAAGCCTCCCCAACTGCTTTCACACCTTCAGCCTGAATCACAGCTTTAGTTTGGGTAGAACATTGCTCCACAATCACACGTTGTAAAACTTGCGCCAGTTTCTGATCTAACTGATCCTTTTGCTCAGGCGTTACATTACTAAATGCTTTTAAATCAGGATGGGCAGCTAAAGCCGTAAATGTCCATTGAAGCACAGTGGTCTTGTCTGAAGCAGTCGTGGCCTTAACTAAACAGTCACTTAACTGATCAACCGTTGGACCAGCCATCGCAATTTGTGTTGTACCCAGTACAGCAACTGCCATACAAACTGAACGGCTCAAATGTGAAAACTTACGGCGGACAATCGCATAAACTTGACGTGACATAGGTCTAGCTCCAATAAACAATCTGTTCTTTGTATCACAGAGCTAGTGGTGTTACCTGTTATGACTCTGTAAATCGTCTATTTCTTCAAATTTAACAACTACTTTAATAATTAGCCCATTCCGGCATAATTCCATGCTTCTGGAATATTTGGCTGTTCTGGTGCTTTATTTAAATCAATATTTAAATTTCTACTGCCCTGATAAGATTTCTCACCTGAATCTGAGGCAGGTGATACGCTTAAACTATAACGATAGCGAAATTGCCACAACATAGGTTTAATCGGACGAATATCTAGACTGAGACTATCTTCATCATGACAATTTCCTTTAGAACTTTCATAATCTTGCTCAGAAAAACACGCCCGAATCATCCGATTAAAACTAAAGGGATAATTTTTAATAAAGGAACGCTCATTACCTGACTCTTGTAACTCATAAAAGCTAGCCCGTTCAATTCCTGCCCCACCACCCGAATACATTTCAGAAAACTGATCAATTATTGCAATTGCATAACGATTTTGAGCCATGGGAAAAAGCTTAGGAAATATATATTGTTTATGAAAGCCATCTTCGCTTCCTGTTGTCACAATATTCCATTTATTAACTAATTTAAAACCTGTAGATGTAGCTTTAAACTGTGCGATATCATTACGGCTCGATAATATCCATAAATTTTGGTCTGGAGTTTTTAGACTACGCCATTGCCCGCTTTGCTGGCATAAATCTTTTATTTGTTTACATAATTGACTTTGTTCTGTTGAACTCAGTTGCCCTTTCTTAAATTCCAGAATTTGTAATGGCGCAGCAAAAACGGATATAGCCGAACAACTTAATACAGCTGCTAAAGCAACCATTTTTAAATAAATTCTATAATTCAAAATCTTATTTCCTTAGACTATTCTTATATATTCAATGCATTATTTTACAATAGCTTCAATTCGATCAAGCTCCCATACCCCACCTGCTGCCAAGCCTTTGCACATCCCTGTCCACATATCTTTTGTGTGTACAAAACTCTTGCCGTCCCAGACCCATTCTTCACTTGCCCAACAGTCTCCAATGCCTCTTCCCTTTTGAGCACTACTAATAATACCGCTATCGAAATCTGAAGCTGTTTCTGTCACAAACGTTGCTTTACCAGTCAAAGACTCATCGAGTACCCAAGCTCCATACCCTTCGTTATAAGCCCCTCTCCAACACAGCGTAGTCGCGAGAACTTTCTTATTGGTTAGTTTATATAGCTCAATTTTTTGTGGTTCCGCTCCATCACTATTACCGCCATAAATTCCTTCACAAAAGTCTTCTTTAGGATTCGGATTAGCTGCCATCAAGTTACGATGTATTACTTGGTACTGTTTATTTTTAGGCTGTAAAGTTAAATAAGGTTTGTTTGAAGTCTTAATACGTTTAACAAGGAGTTTTGGCTCAGGCATAAGCACTTTGGTTTCATTGGCGCTGCCCTTTTTAACCAAAGCACCAACAGTTCCTATACGCTTCTGAAAATCATCCATTTTTAATAACACAGCGGTCATTCCTGCATCGGAAATTTTCCATTCATGCTGAGCATTTTTAAATACAATTTCAGGTTTCTGTTTAGACTGTTGTAGTACAGCGTTGACTTGTGAATTATTCAATTTCCCCATCAATGGCAAATCGGTACCATCTATAGTTACAGTGCCTAAATCTTTGCCACTTACATAAAAATGAATATTTTTAAGCTGATTGGCTGGCAAACTTTGCTCATAGTCTGATAAAGCAAATTCAGCTTGCACAGCTTGTTTTGGCCCTGCTTTACGTACCAATAAAAGCGACGCAGGATTATCGCCATTTTCTTCATTTTGATAGCCTGCGGCTTTACATGTACCCGTATTGCTACAAGAGATTTCCCATTCTTGGTGTGAAAATGAAATACCTTTTATGTCTTGAGCAAAACCATAAGAACTGATGACTGATAAACAGCAAATTGAAAGGATTTTTTTCATTTTTTCATCTCTCTGCTGGTCTGTTTTATTATGAAGTTAAAAACAGTTTAAAATTTTGAGTTACCGTCTAGTTTAAAAGAATATGCTAGATTTATATAAAATTTAAATTGATTACTTTCTAAAAATGAAAAAACTAAATTTTTTATTAGGCACAGCATTGATCAGTCTAACTTCAACTGCTTATGCAGAAGTAAAAAGCTTTACTCCCCATTTCCCAAAGTTTTATAGCTCTGCTGCCACCCGCAAAGCAGATAATCAGTTCTACGCTCTAGGAGAAGCAAAGTTTTTAAACGGTGTTACAGTGCCTTTTTATGGTGTTACAGCACAAAGCCCAACGGAGAATGGTTTACTCAAAGATTTTGAAACCTGTAGACCTAAAAGTTGCCGTTTTAATTTTAAACTCGATGCTCAACATGCAAAACAACTCAAGCTTCTTGCATTACCTGAAACAGGTTTAGTACTCGTTCCACGAAATTGGCAAGATGTGCAAGCAAATGCAGGTGCTAACGGGACTGGTTTTGCTCTAATAATGAGTACAGATCAAAAACAAGCAATAGAACTCTATGATTCTTCATTTTGTGTTGGCTGTGGACTACCAAATGCAACGCTTTATTTTCCTGAGCTGTTAAAAGAAAGTCTTGAAAATGAATTCGGTGGTTATAAAGACCCTAAAAAACTCATCAATATTGTTCATCCTTCTAAGAAAGTAGCTTTTTTTAGTTATCAAATTCCACAATTGAACAATAAAACGCATGGTATTGCTAAATACCATGATGAAGACACTTTTAACTATAAAGAGATTCAAGTCACCTTAGATAAATCGCAACAGGCATTGGTTGGCCCTATTCTCAATTTTTATAACGCGACTCATTAATCCAATGCTTATAAAAAACCCGCTTTCACGGGTTTTCTTTTATTTATGTAGTATCGATTCAAAAGCTTTTAAACGCTTGTAAATCGAAAGTAATTCAATAATTGTTTTCCATGAAGTAATTAAATATTGAAATGATTCACGGACTTTATCAAACACATTACTTATTTGTGTAATTAAGCCTAATGTCATTTTACCTGCTGCAATAGATGGGAATAAAACAACTAAGCTATATAAAATATCTAATTGTAGATACCAGATACTGACCAGATTAAAATAAGAATAATGCAAATATAATCTAAAATAATTGAGCTTAACACTAGAGAAAAGTTCTTTTAGTGTTTTTGGTTGCGCTCTTTCCTCATGATCTTCGCCATAAACCAGTTCTTTACGGTAAGCAGCTTCTACTTTTTGATTATTAAATTGTAGACCAGGCAATTTAATACCAACCACCATTAATAGAACTGTACCAAAAACAGCCCAGACTATTGCCGCCCAAACCAATGAATGGTCAATTTCTCCTACCAGAGGAAGTACCTTAACTTGCTTAGAAAGCTCAAACAGAATAGGTAAAAATGCAATTAATACCATAATTGCCTTTATAAAATTTACCCCTAAATCCTCTAAAACAGATGCGAAACGCATGGTATCTTCTTGTACACGTTGTGAAGCACCTTCTACATGACGCAGCTTATTCCAATGCTCTGTGTAGTATTCGTTCATTGCTGTACGCCAACGGAATACATAATGGCTAGCAAAAAATGAATTAATTACAGCTAAAGTCACACCAACCATGGCAATTAAAAGAAATGTAACTGTTCCGGTATAAAGTTTATTAATATCACCGCCACCATGATCTAACATAGTTTGAATAAGGTTATAAAAAGGTGCATACCAAGCATTAATCGCAACACTGACCTGAACGCTAAACCAAATGTTGAACAAAATAAATGCCGAACCCCAAACTGACCAACGCTGCCATGGATTATTAGAAAGAACTTTCCAAAAGCCAGCAAAAAGAGCAGTAGAGACTAGAAACCAGATATAAAACCATAAAAAAGTTGGGGACCAGAAACGACTGACACCTATCGGCAATTGAGTACTATGGTAACCTTGATGAAAGCCAATGAAAGTACCCCATGTATTTCCGCCCGAATACCAGAGCACCATATTGAGTACAATCCAAATAACCGCAGATATGAAAAAATACCGTGGTGATGGAAAAAATGATTTGAACATTGAGCGTGGATATCCTTATATTTCTTCAAATTTACAATGGAAGGAATACTAAAACCTAAACCTTAAAATTGTGAAGGGCAAAGTTTAGAGAATTGTCAATTTTTCCCGTTTCATTGAAGGATTTGATCGTTTTTTTGTAAATTCATCCCTTTTTGGCAATTTAATCCTTTTAAATTACCTTGTATATGACTCCCTTAAGAGCCATATACGGCTTTTATAACACAGCAATATCAGAGATTAAATCTCTTCTTTACGAACAATATAGCCTTCCAACTGCATTGCCTGAATCAGCAAATCTAGATCTGAAGCGCTTTTAAGCTCAACATCAACACTCACGGCGCTTTCTTTGGCACGGCTTGTTGCCGCAAAGCGTTCATGACGCAATTCATAAATATTACCGCCTTGCTCAGCAATGATTGCTGTTAAACGGGCTAAAGCACCTGGGTTATCTGGTAATTCAACACGAATACGAACCATACGCCCTGTACGCGTTAAATGACGTTGCAATACAGAAACCATAACGCGTGTATCAATATTGCCACCAGACAGTACTACACCAAGCTTATGACCTAAAAATAGATCAGGACGAGACATAATTGCAGCAATACCTGTCGCACCGGCCCCTTCACATACTGTTTTCTCAATATTGAGTAACAGCGCAATTGCCTCTTCAATCATGTCTTCAGTAACAACAACAATGTCGTCAACATATTGTTTAGCAACTTGAGTTGTAAGCTCGCCCGGAGTTTTTACCGCAATACCTTCTGCAACTGTAGAGCCCATTGAAACAGCATGCTGATAATTGCATAGAAGTTTCGCCATACTTGGATATACAACCGATTGCACCCCAATCACTTTAATTTTGGGATTGATAGCTTTAGCAGCAATCGCAATACCAGAAATTAGACCACCACCGCCAATTGGCACAACTAAAATGTCTAGTTCAGGAACAGTTGCAAGCATTTCGAGCGCAATAGTTCCCTGACCTGCAATAATTTCTGCATCGTCAAATGGATGAATAATTGTTAAAGATTCTTCTTGTGCAACGCGGTGCATTTCAGCGGCAGCTTCTGAAAAGTCTTGTCCATGTAAAATGACTCGCGCCCCATATTCACGCACTCGTTGTACTTTTACATTAGGTGTAGATTTCGGCATTACAATAGTCGCTGTTACGCCTGTGCGCTGAGCATGATACGCTACGCCTTGCGCATGATTACCTGCCGAAGCTGCAATAACACCATGTTGTTTTTCTTGGTCAGATAAACACAACAGTTTATTCAGTGCACCCCGTTCCTTAAAAGAAGCTGTAAATTGTAAGTTTTCAAATTTCAGCCACATCTCAGCCCCTAAGGTTTTAGAAATGGTTTCTGAGAAAACAAAAGGAGTTTTTACGACTAAACCTTCTAAACGCTCTGCGGCAGCATGAACATCATCTAATGTTGGAAACCCATTTTTAACCTGTTGCTGTATCATTTATCTAGTCAGCCTCAATACATTACAAATCAATTATTTTTTAAAAATGACATCAATATTCTATATTGATCATCAGAGTTTTCAGCATATCCAACATATACTTAATATACAAAAATTTTTATTCCAAAAATTAAGGATTTAAATTCACATAAAAAAAAGCCCCATTCAGGCTTTTTAATTAATTTTCAAATAATTAACATCAAATTATTGAGTTTGTGCACTTAACCCTTCAGTAGACATATTCTGTTCAGCTATTTTTTCATCAATAGCAAACTGAATATCGGAAAGTTTGGCATTGGCTGCATCGATTCCAGATTTCATGGTGGCTTCACGGCCTTTCACATCAAAAATATGCGCTTTTTCTCTTAAATCTGGCTGAATAACAACATCCGCATATTGTAATTCTTCTGCCGCCAAACGACCTTGCATAATATTAATATTCTGGTTAAACAGCCCCCAAACATTCGATGTTTCTGTGTAAATAGGTTGAGCTAAAATATCAACGGCAATAATGACATCAGCACCTAAGTCACGTGCAACCTCAACTGGTACAGGACTGACCAAACCGCCATCTACATATTCTGATTTTCCAATTTTAGTAGGTACAAACATACTTGGAATCGAAGCAGATGCTCTTACCGCTTGCCCAGTATTACCATAGTTAAATACGGTTTTAGTGCCATGCTTTAATTCGGTTGCAACCACATACATTGGGATTTTCATTTTTTCGAGTGGCATGTTGTTTACTTGCTGGTTAACGTAGTTTTCTACTTTTTTACCATCAAAAAAACCTTTTAGTCCGATACTAATATCACGCACATCACCAGCTTTCATTTTTAAAGCAGTATCCCGTAATTGAGCAGGACTTTTACCACTAGCATAAAGTGCTCCAACAATACTACCCGCACTGGTACCTACAATAAAATCTGGTCGAATACCATGTTGTTCCAAAACCTCAATGACACCGATATGAGCATAACCTCGTGCTCCACCGCTACCCAATACGAGCGCAACCACAGGACGTTTTTGCTGTTTTTTAATTCGTGCAAATGGCTGATCAACAGAGCGAGCATAAGCCTCTGCTGTTGGTGATTTTAGCGCAGCAGATAAGTGTGTAGTGGTCTGGCATCCTGCCAACACCATAGAGAGTCCGAGAACCCACAATTTAAGCTGTTTCATGGCCTATCTTCGCACTATGAGGTTTAAGTTCGGATTGCAATTTTAGTTGCTAGTCTCGTTAAAAGCTGTATTGAATTTATTTAATTTGTCATGTTTAAAATTTAGACTCAAGTATTTTATCTATCCCCCCTATGAAAAAGGCCCCTTATTTATAAGAGGCCTTTTGTAACTTACCAGATATCTGAATCAACTTTTTTCTTCAATTCCGGATACTTATCAATTTTAAACTCAGGCTCTTTAATGCCTTTTTTCAATTGTTCACGGTAATCTTTCAACAATGTGCGTGCCATCGGTGTTAACAGTAAAATTGCAATCAAGTTAATGGTTGCCATGATACCCATAAACAAGTCAGCCATAGACCAAACGAGTGGAACACTACCAATTGCACCGAAGTACACCATCACCAATACAAAAATACGGAAGATGAACATGACTTTCGGGTTGTTATTAATAAACTGCACATTACCTTCTGCATAGGCATAGTTACCTAGTACAGCTGAATAACAGAACAAGAATAATAGAACCGCAAGGAAGTCCGATCCCCAATGCCCAACTTGAGTTTCTAAAGCACGTTGAGTTAATTCAACACCTACAAAACCTGCATCTTGGTAAACACCAGAAACCAAAATAATGATTGCAGTACTTGTACATACAATGAAAGTATCTACAAATACACCGAGCATTTGTACCAAACCTTGGTTCACAGGATGTTTTACATCAGACGCAGCCGCTGCGTTTGGTGCAGAACCCATACCAGCTTCGTTAGAGAACAAGCCACGCTTAATCCCTTGCATCATTGCCATTGACACTGCTGCACCAAAGAAACCACCTGCTGCAGAATTAAAATTGAAAGCTTCAGTCACAATCAGCTTTAAAATATCAGGCAAAATTGCATAGTTACTGATTGCAATATAGAGAGCAACAGATAGGTAAAGACCTGCTTTTAAAGGTACAAACATCTCTGCAAATTTAGCGATACGCTTAATACCACCAAAAATTGCCAATGCAACCATAACGACAAGCGCAAGACCAACCCATGAAATTTCTAGATCAACGCCACCTAAATGAGCAATAACATTGGCTTTATCCCAACCCCAAGCATGTGAAGATGCATTAGCAATCGCGTTGATTTGAACTGAGTTGAATACGAAACCATAGGTAAAGATCAATGCAAGTGCGAAGACCACACCAAAGGTTTTACTGCGCAAACCTTGAGTAATATAGTAGGCTGGTCCACCACGGAACTGTTTACTCTTACTATCTCTAACTTTAAATAGCTGAGCAAGCGTAGACTCAATAAAAGCAGAGCTCATACCAAGAACAGCAGTTACCCACATCCAGAAAACTGCACCAGGACCGCCAATTGCGATAGCAATTGCTACACCAGCAATATTACCTACCCCAACACGGCTCGCAAGGCCAGTTACAAACGCTTGAAAAGGTGTAAGACCATGCTCATCTTCCCCTTCTGTACGACTACTTTTCATCACTCGGATACTTTGCAAGAACATGCGAATTTGCACAGCTCCTGTTAAGACCGTATAAAAAATACCTACAGCTAGCAAGAAAATAACCAAAAAGTCCCATAAAGGGTCATTAAAAAATTTTACCCACGACATCAGTGTGGCATTGAGTTGTTCATTCATACTCGGTCCGCTTACGTTCCTTGCTAATGTGCTAAAAGCACATGCCAAAATACTGCAATAAACAAAAAAGCCCCTAGAAACCGGGACTTTTCAGTAAATTCAAGAAAAAACTTTTAATGTCAATTGAATAGCAATTACCGTCACAAGTTTAAGCAACATCATGCCCAACACTAAGCCTTTGAAGGTTGCATGAGAGAAAGCGACCTTCAGATAAAAGAATATCATTGCGCTACTGAACTTTTCCGCTTTCGGAAAAACAGTATGCATCGACTCAGCTACAAACTTGGAGACTAACAAATGACCACCGCTAAATAAACTCGTCTAATGATTCCCATCAGTTAAGCGAGTTTTACAAAATCTGGATTTAAGCCAATAAGCATATTTACATATACTTTTGAACAAATGTCTAAACTGGATATAAATTTCAAAGACTGTAACGAGCCATCGCCATAACGCGATTATCTGTGCTCTTTTCTCCATGATCAAAGAAAAGTGCATTTAGACCTGTACTAAGCTGTTGTATTTTTTGTGACTCAGTAGCTGCTTGAGTTACGTTCATTTTCATGGTTGCAATGGTAATCGCCAATCCTTGTTTCATGAACTGCTTGTTGATGAGTGGTAGACTCATGTAAAGCTCCTATACCTCGTGTATTTCTCCATTTCTGCAATTAAATCCTTTTTGTAAAGGGATTATGTTTGCAGCCAGTACTTCCTAACGTGAGTATGGAGAAATCATACCTGCGTAAAAAAGTCGGTATTATGCAGAAATTTAAAGTTTTGTGTATATTTTTCATTAAAATTTTATATAAAAAATGGTCATCTTTGATATAAAACAATCTGTTTTGCACTGTTTTTAAACATATTATACCTTTTTTTCAATTGAATATTTTTCACCCGCTCACTGTATGCTTTTATTTTTATAACCGACAAAAACACATTATTTTGTCTATTTAAATCTAAAGTGGCATATTCGAATTATGATTAATCAGACAATATGTCTAAACTAATCAAATTATCATACCTGTAAGAATATCTCTTTTCTAATATTTTTTGCTTATAAATGAAGTACTTTCAAAGCAGGAAATTAATCTTCAAAAGTATGAAATATTTAAGAAAAAGATATAGGAGTACTCATGAATCTGGAACAAGTTCGTCTCGTTGATGAAGCTATCACTTCTCGACATTCTGTCCGCGCTTTTTTAAATACTCCAATTGAGTCAGAAGTCATTAAAAATATATTACAAGTCGCAAGTCGAGCACCTTCTGGAACAAATACTCAACCATGGAAAGTCTATGTGGTAACAGGCAACAAGCGTAATGAAATGGTAGAGCGTGTTTGTGCAGCACAAATTGAAGTTTCAAAAAACCCAGAACTTGCAGAAAAATATAAAGAAACCTTTGCCTATTACCCAGAAAAATGGATATCGCCATTTATTGACCGCCGCCGTGAAAATGGTTGGGGACTCTATGGTCTACTCGAAATCAAAAAAGGCGAAAAAGAAAAAATGGCGGAACAGCAGTTACGTAATTTCAAACTGTTCGATGCTCCAGTCGGCCTTTTCTTTACTGTCAATAAAACGATGGGAATCGGGTCTAAAATGGATATCGCAATGATGATCCAGAACGTGATGGTCGCTGCTAAGGCACGTGGTTTAGATACATGCCCACAAGCAGCTTGGAACCATTTTCACCCTGTTGTTTTAGATATCTTGGGTGCATCAGATGATGAGGAACTCGTATGTGCAATTGCACTAGGTCATGCTGACCCCGACCACATTGTAAATACCTTTATTACCCCTAGAGAACCAGTTGAAAATTTCGCAGTTTTTCTAGACGAATAATATATAAGTGGCCATTCTCTTAAAATTATGAGAATGGCTTTATTGTTACCTGTTTCGTCGCTTTTAATACGACAATAAAACCGCTTAGTGTAAATAACACCATCATCACGCCCATATTGAGCGATGCAGACCACACTAAAAAGTTAAGCAGCACTCCCCCCAGTAAACCACAAGCAAATTGCATACTTCCCATGATTGCACTCGCTGTACCTGCGCGAGCGCCTTGTTTAGACATTGCCAACGCCATTGCATTTGGTCCTGTTAAACCAATGCCTGAAATCGCTAAAAATAGCCCTAACATGACAAGCCATAAAGGTGCCGCAGGAATTAAACCAGCAATTAATACAATGCTTGCCCCTGTCACTTGTACCATTGAACCAGCTTTTAAACGTTTAGTGATTTCAACACGTGTTGTTAAGTGCTTATTTAAAGATGACATCAACATAATGCCAAAAGCATTTAGTCCAAATACATAAGCAAACTCTTGTTGATTAAGTCCGTACTGGTCCATAAAAACTGCTGGTGCCGAGCTGATATAACAAAATAGCGCAGCTCCTGTTAAACACCCTGCAAACATAGGTAAACGGAAGCTCGTATCTTTAAAAATAGCCCCATAGAGGGTCACTACTTGATAGGGTGAAAGCTTAAGCCTTTTATCAGTTGCTAAGGTCTCTTTAAAGAAGAAATGTACACACAACCAACATATGACGCCGACAATTGAAAGGGCAATAAAAATAGCTTGCCAAGGGAACCAGATTAAAATCCATGCTCCAATCATAGGTGCCAAAATTGGTGCAAGCCCCATTACAATCATCATACTTGAAAAAGCTTGTGCCGAGCCTTGAACGTCTAATTTATCGCGTATTGCTGCACGAGCCATGACCACGCCCACACAGCCACCTAAAGCTTGCAAAATACGAGCAGCAATTAAGCCCCATTCATTTTTCGCCAATACACAAAATAAGCTTGCGACTGCATAAAGTGCGAGGCCAAAGTAAAGTGGTTTTTTTCTACCAATACGGTCGCTTAGAGGACCATAAACTAACTGCCCAACAGCTAAACCAAAAAAGTAAGCTGGTAATGTATTTGCTACCATTTGCGTACTTACACCAAAATCATGAGCCATTTGTGGCAAAGCAGGTAAGTACATATCGATGGATAATGGCCCTAAAGCCGTAAGTAAAGCGAGCAGCATAATCCAGCCAATAGAGTATTGACGCTGGGCTGTTTGTTCAGACATAACGATATTTCATTTTTCAATCATTTGCATACAGACAAGCTTACACTGTCTATCGTATGATTTGTGCAACATTGGTGTAGAAATACACAAATCCTTTATCACTCAGGTTGATCAGCAAGGACTTCCTTTGAAATCTTGGTTTAAACGCCTAAAAAGAGCGACTTATAACACAACATTTATGTATAACGTACGAATGCTGATAGCCTTTTCAGGAACTGCTTTCGTGCCTTATTTTTTAGGCTATCAATTAGCAACCATTCCACTCACTTTAGGTGTAGTCGCAGCAGGTTTAAGTGATATTGATGATCGCTTTTCCGTGCGAATCATGAACCTGATTTATACTTATATTGGGTTCTTCGTTACCGCTGCTTCCGTACAACTACTTTTCCCCTACCCAATGGCTTTTGCTTTGGGGTTAATTGCATCATGTATTGGCTGGATTTTACTCGGTTCATTAGGACGCCGTTACGCAACCATCTCTTATGGCTGTTTAGTTGTTTCAGTCTATACCATGCTAGGTGTTCACCTTTTTGATCATTGGTACATCCAACCTGCCCTTTTAGTGGCAGGTGCTGCGTGGTACGGCCTCATTGCCACTATTAGCTTTTTATTATTTCCGGTTCGACAACTACAAGACAAACTGGCTGCATCTTATGCATCTTTAGGTGATTTTCTTTTTGCAAAATCAAATTTGTTTGATGTAGATATGACTCCTGCCAGCTATCAGCAAAGCATGATCGAGCTGTCGTTAGAAAACGGTAAGTTAATTACGATTTTTAATGACTTAAAAACAGCTTTACTGACTCGTTTAAAAGGCGACCGTGGACAAAAAGATACACGCCGAAGCTTACATTATTATTTTGTTGCTCAAGATATTCATGAACGTGCTGACTCAGCCCATATTGACTATCAAAAATTAGCCAAAATTTTTCAGCACAGTGATATTTTATTTAGATTCCAACGAATTTTGGCGGTTCAAGGCAAAGCTTGCCAAGAGTTAAATGAATGTATTTTGCAACGTAAACCTTATAACCATAACAAACGCTTCAAGCAGAGTTTTGAGAACTTAAGACTATCTTTAGAGAAGCTAAGACGCGATCAGCATTATGACCTTTTATGGGTAAATGCTCTTTTCGCTTTATACCAAAATTTAAAGTCTATCGACTCCCAATTACTCAACTTAGAAACCGAACAACATATTCAATCGGATAAAGTGAAACAAGCTGAAAACCAGCTTAAAGATGATGATTTACAAGGATGGAATGATATTGTCATCCGAATAAAACAGAACTTAACTCCTGAATCAGTGCTGTTCCGCCACGCGATTCGCGTCTCAATTGTTTTGTTTATCGGATATGTCTTTATTCAAATGACCCATATTGAATATGGCTATTGGATTATGCTTACAGCTCTATTTGTAAGCCAACCCAACTTTAACGCAACCAAGCGCCGCTTACGTTTACGAATTGTTGGGACATTAGTTGGTATTGTTGTTGGACTTGCGATTATCTTCTTAATTCCTTCGACAGAAGGACAACTATTCATGTTGATATTAAGTGGAGTTCTATTTTTTGAGTTACGAAGTAAACAATATGCACAGGCAACTGCCTTTATCACCATTTTGGCATTAATTAACTTTAATCTAGACGGTTCAGCGATGGCTGCTGCCATTCCTCGATTTGTAGATACTTTAATGGGATGTGCTTTAGCTTGGTTTGGGGTGACCTTTATTTGGCCTGACTGGAAGTTTCGACGTTTGCCTCGTAACATCAGACGCTCACTACAAGCTCAATGTAATTATTTAGCCGAAGTTGTCAAACAATATCATGAAGGCCGTAATCATGCGCTAAATTACCGAATTGTACGTCGAGCTGCACATAATACAGATGCTGAAGTTGCTTCACTTATTTCAACTTTAGCGACCGAACCAGACTTTGACCCGACTCGTAAATCCGATATTTTTGAATTTTTATGTTTAAACCATACATTTTTAAGTTATATCGCGGCACTTGGAGCACATCGAGAAAACATTCAAGATCAAGCTGTCCTTAAACTATTAGACCAAGCACTTGATGATATTCAAGGTGCGCTATTAAGAGACGAAATGCCTGATCTTACAGCACAAAATATGCTCCAAACGATACGTCAACGTCTAAGCCAAAATGATAAAGATGATCAAAAATCACTCATTATTTTACAGCAACTCTCGCTCATGCTTGGTGTATTAAACCGATTTAGTATGTTAAAACAACGGTTAAGTCATGATCTTGATAATGATGCCAGTGAGCTTGCATCATTATAAATTTGCCTCGGAATTTAGTATTAAATTGGCATAATATCCTTTCCTGACTTATGCCAATTAGTGCTAAACTTAAAACAGTTTACAATTTGTTATTTGCACTATGACCGCGAAAACTTTATACGCTTATACGCTTCAGCCTGTTCCATATGATGTGTCAGAAGCTGAACAACGTAATGCACAGCTTCTTATCTGGCGCAGCACTAATAAAATCAGCACAAAAATTTGGGCAATTATGGGTGTCGTTTTAGCCCTAGCTATATTAGGTCTTATTTTTATTAAGAACTACTCTACTGTTTTTTGCTGGGTTGCTATTGTCGCTGTAGTACTTTACTACCTAGGTCGTAAATACGGATTAGAATGGTACGTTAAACGCAAAATGAATGAATTTCCGGTACAGGAAATCAAAGGTATTCGTTTAGGTGTACAGCCTCATGGCATCGTGATGCGTCAGCAAATGGGCCATCAAGAAGGTGTTGGTACAATTGGATGGAAAAATATCTACGAATGGTACAATGCACCTGATTTCATTTTGGTCAATTTCAAAGTGAAAGATCCAAAAGGTCAAGAGCAGCAAGGTGCTTATATTCTACCTAAGCGTATGGATTCTAAGAACTTTTCGTTTAATACGATTCGCACTCACTTAAAAGAATCTGTAGGTGAACCAAAAACCTTGTAATTCTCGATTCTATAAAAAGCCTCCTGATGGAGGTTTTTTATTAAAGTAAAAATAAATGATAATGAAAATTAATATTATCTCCAAAATCCATATTATCTACTCAATCTTCGGCTATACTTCGTTACAAGATCTCCATCATATTTACATTTTCGACCATGTTTAAAAAAATTTTATTTCAAATTCATTGGTTTCTGGGTATTACTGCTGGCCTCATCTTATCCATTATGGGTGTAACAGGTGCAATTTATTCTTATGATCAACAAATTTTAAAATGGGTGAATTCTGATAGTTATGTTGTTCAAGCTGAAAACACTCCAAAATTAACCCCTGCTCAGCTCTATCAACATTTCAATACAACTCAGCCTGAAATTAAAATTAATAGCATTACGATTGCCAAGGACCCCACCTCTTCTTCTGTTGTAAATATTGAAAAAGAAGGTGAACGTCGTGGCTACAATATGATGGTTAATCCATATAACGCTCAAGTTCTGCCAGATGTAAAAGGCCGAAAGTTGTTGTTACTCATACAACAAATTCATCGTAATTTAACAGCTGGTGAAGTTGGCAAACAAATTACTGGTGCATGCGCACTGATGTTAATTTACTTCGTACTCAGTGGGCTATATTTACGCTGGCCTAAAAAGCATTCTGCTCGTCAATGGCTCGCTGTGAAGCCGAAACTCAAAGGCCGAAATTTTATTTGGGATTTACATGCTGTTGTCGGTACGTGGGTCATTGTTTTTTATCTTCTTTTCGCGTGTACAGGTCTATATTGGTCTTATGACTGGTGGCGTAGTGGCATGTTCAAAGTGATGGGAGTTGAACAACCTAAACCACAAGGTCATGGTGCCACTCCTCAAAATCGCGGAATGCAACAGGGTAAACAATCTGACCGTAATAAGGATAAAAAATCAGAGCCTCAATTAGATAATACTCAGCTCATTACAGCACTTAATCAAACATGGAGTGGCTTCAATAGTCAGGTCGGGCGTGATTATTCGACACTAACATTAAACTTACCGAAAAAAGATGATGGAAAAGTTGAGTTAAGCTTTGTCGATGCTACGCCACAACATGAGCGTGCACGTAACCAAGCCATCTATAATTATCAAACTGGTAATATCGAAAAGATGGAGCTTTACGAAGATAAAAAGCTTAATCAAAAGATCATGAGTAGCATGTTACCGGTGCATCGTGGTAGTTTCTTTGGGCCAATTTATCAATTTGTTGCAATGCTTGCTTCATTGGCAATGCCTTTGTTCTTGGTTACAGGATGGATGCTTTATCTTAAACGCCGTAAACAGAAAAAATTAACACAGGCGGCTCGTCAGTCTTTAGCTGGACAATATATTGATCCAAATGCGAAACCTTGGCTTATTACCTATGCAACTCAAACAGGTGTAGCCGAACAACTCGCTTGGAGTACAGCAACAAGTTTACAAGAAGCTCATCAACCTGTTCAGGTTAAACCTGTACAGCAGCTAACACAGTCTGATTTAGAGCAGCATGAGCAGGTTCTATTTGTAATCAGTACTTATGGTACTGGTGATGCACCTGATCTCGCCACAAGCTTTGCTAAAAAGCTTTTAAAAGCAAATCTAGATCTTAAACACATCAACTATGCTGTTTTGGCACTGGGTTCTAAAGAATATCCTGATACTTATTGTAGCTTTGGACATGCGGTAGACCTCTGGCTTAAAACTAATGGTGCTCATGCTCTCTTTAGTACAATTGAAGTTGATAATGCAAACTTATCGGATATTCAAAACTGGAATCAGGCACTCGCGAAAGCAACTAAATTAGATTTGCATGCGGTAAATTTAGAAAAAGTATTTGATACATGGATATTGCAAAAACGTGACCTACTCAATCCAAATAGCTTAGGTCAACCTGCTTATAATATTGAGCTTAATGCAAAGCACGAAGCATTATGGCAAGCGGGTGATATTGCTGAAATTCAACCCGGTAATAGCCCTGAACGTATTCACGACTTTTTGCATAAGCATCATATTCTTAAAAATACAAAAGTTGATTCATTACAGATTCCAATCGAAAAAGCCCTTTGGAATAAAGATTTAACGGGCGAAATTGAACCATTTGCGAATCTGGACCATTTATTAGAGCAGCTCCCTACTCTACCAACGCGAGAGTATTCGATTGCTAGTATTCCTTCTCAGCAAGTCCTTCGTTTGGTTGTACGCCAACAATATGATGCGTCTGGTAACTTAGGTTTAGGTTCGGGTTGGCTTACTCAACATACGCAAGTTAATAATGAAATTGCCTTGCGTATTCGTACCAATGAATCATTCCATCTTATTGATGATAACCGCCCTATTATTTGTATTGGTAACGGAACAGGTATTGCTGGCTTAATGAGCCTATTACACACCCGTACTCGTCATGATTATACTGAAAACTGGTTAATCTTTGGTGAACGTCAAAGAGCATGTGATTTCTTCTATGAATCAACTATTGAGGCATGGAAAACCACAGGAATCTTAAAACGCCTCGATTTAGCATTTTCTAGAGATCAAGAAAAACGTGTGTATGTTCAGGATGTAATCCGTCAGAATGCAGCAGAATTAGTAAGCTGGATAGAACGTGGTGCGGTTCTTTATGTATGCGGTAGTATTGATGGTATGGCAAGTGGAGTCGATCAAGCACTTATCGAAATTCTGGGTGAAGAACAGGTAGATGAGTTAAGACAACAAGGCCGTTACCGCCGTGATGTTTATTAAAGATCAATAAAAACAAAAACCGAGTAACAGCTTAAATGCTTTACTCGGTTTTTTATTGCATTCAGAATGATTTTGCATACACTGTCTGCAATTTAAATTGCAACTCTAAGCACAATGCAAGTCAGTAAGTGGATCCGTATTTTCCTAGCAATCATTGGTTCGATTTTATTTCTAGATGGATTAGTTCTAATTTGTCTCAATAAAATTAATGTAGGCACAATTATTCCTTTCATTTTAGGTGCTTTCTTCTGCCTCTATTCTTTATTTTATTATCACTTAGAGCGCTTTTTCTTCTATCACTATCGCTTACACACGCTTTGGCGTTTTGGGTGGCTATGCTTCTGGATATGGCTAATCGGCTTAGGCTATTTTTTTAGCTTTATTAAAGAAAATAAAGATACTTCAGATAATATTCCTCCAGTAAGAGCAATTATCGTCTTAGGAAGCGGTGTCGAAAATGGTCAACCATCTACAATTCTTGCAAAACGTTTAGATACAGCTGCCCCTTTAGCGCTTAAACAACAGCAAGCAAAAGTTGTTTTAACAGGTGGTTTAGACTTTTCAGAAAAAGAAAGCGAAGCATTAGTGATGTCTCGTTATCTTCAGCAAAAGTATCATATTGCAAAAGAACGAATGATTCTTGAAGATAAAAGTACCAGCACTGAGCTTAATTTGAAAAATAGTCAACCACTATTAGCACAGCAGCACATTAACTTAAACCAACCAATTGCTATTGTTACAAGTGATTTTCATATTCCTAGAGCAGAAGCAATTGCAAAAAAACAGGGCTATACTCAAGTTTATAGGGTAGCGGCCGAAACACCATTAGCTACTCGCTACAATGCATGGTTACGTGAATATTTCGCGTATGCGAGTGGATGGCTTCTAAACGAATATTAAAAGTAATTTAGTCGAAAAACTGCTATTTAAAAAATAGCAGTTTTTTTATTTGCCAAAATATTAGCAATCAGTACAAATATAAAGTCGATCTAAGCTGAAGATAATAAATTGCAGATTAAATTCTTATATTTAGTCTCGAATGAAATAAATTTAATGAGGATCAGGAACCCATCGAAGGCATAAGTATAGAAGTACTAAAGTTAAAAAATTGAAATCAATAGAAAAATAACTCAAAGGAGTAAAACTTTATTTTTTTAGAATAGAAAATTGAAAAGATATCTAGTCACATAGTAAATATGTTTACATGTAAGCAAAAGATATTTATGGAAGAATTAATTTTGGAAATTAAATTTTCTGAAAGAAATAATGGTGGGCGCTGACGGGATCGAACCGCCGACATTCTGCTTGTAAGGCAGACGCTCTACCAACTGAGCTAAGCGCCCTTAATGAGAAAAGATAGCGAATGTATCTTTACACTCTACATTCTCTAGACAAGGGAATCAAGAGAATGGCGCAGCGGACGGGGCTCGAACCCGCGACCCCCGGCGTGACAGGCCGGTATTCTAACCAACTGAACTACCGCTGCACTACAATACTTTAAAATAAAGTATGGTCACATATATGGTGGGCGCTGACGGGATCGAACCGCCGACATTCTGCTTGTAAGGCAGACGCTCTACCAACTGAGCTAAGCGCCCTAGAAGAAAACTAATTATTCATTAATTTTTTGATTTAAAACTCTTACATTTCAAACCTTCTTCCAAACACAACCCGAACTGAAAAGTGGCGCAGCGGACGGGGCTCGAACCCGCGACCCCCGGCGTGACAGGCCGGTATTCTAACCAACTGAACTACCGCTGCACTTTCACAATATCGAAATTGTGGGGTAAACGATGTTAAGTCTTAAGTGGCGCAGCGGACGGGGCTCGAACCCGCGACCCCCGGCGTGACAGGCCGGTATTCTAACCAACTGAACTACCGCTGCACTTGAGAGCTTAACGTAAAGGCTTGGTGGGCGCTGACGGGATCGAACCGCCGACATTCTGCTTGTAAGGCAGACGCTCTACCAACTGAGCTAAGCGCCCTTAACGTCTTCATCGTTTGTGAGGTGCATTATAGAGAATCTTTAACAGGTGTCAAACGCTTTTCGACTTCTTTTTAAAAAAATGCGAATGAATGATTAAAAATAAGTCATTATTAAGTAAAAAACAATTTTTTGTATTTTATTTAAACACTTATTTCAATATTTACCACATTTACACAGCTCATCAAGATTAGATAAAACTTGCTCTCAGGTTAAAGATTGTTCGGATAAATAAACTAATGCATCTTCAGCCACTAAATCAAATAACTCAATGATTTCTTCATTACGCATTCGAACGCAGCCATGTGACATTGGCACCCCCATTGGTTGCGTGTCTGGCGTTCCATGAATGTAAATGTAACGCTGCATGGTGTCGTGGCCTTCGCCTTTATTAAAACCTTCTTCTAGGCCATCTAACCAAAGAATACGAGAAAGTATCCAGTCTCGTTCAGGATATTGGGTAGCTAACTCAGTGCTATAAACCTCCCCCGTTGGCTTACGTGCAATAAAAACTGCATTTTGTGGGGACTCGGCACCAATTTTCTTTGCCACTCTATGCCATCCGCGTGGTGTTCTACCTGTATTTTCCTGCTCACCAATTCCATTCTTTCCTGTAGAAATGACATAAAACTTATTATGTTTAGGCAAAGTTAATGTTTGGTTTGCTAAATCGATAAGAACATCAGCATCTTCGAGCTTAAATTGAGACATTGAACTTATTCTCTTATATCAACTCAAATACATTGAGTTTAATTAAAAAATTGTTGTAAGGGCTTGTCTTGAACTGGAAATAAAAGATTATCACTCTTCTTTTATCTACGCGCAGTTTCACCACTTGTCTTGAGCCAAAATAAAAGATTATCAATCTTTTATTTTGGCTCAGGCCGTAGCCATAACCAAACTGCAACGATGAACATAGTAAGATCAGTAAAAACCTTGACTAAAAGTGGTGCTGAAGTGAATAGCATGATAATTCCGCTAATCGCCATCATTATGCTTGCAATCCACTTCGCTTTACGAGGCACTGTGCCATTGGCTCGCCAATCACGTAGCGTTGGACCATATTTAGGATGATTTAACAACCAATTATCCATTTGTGGCCAGCCTTTTGACGCAGCCCAAGCAGCCAGAATCAAAAACACTGTTGTTGGCATACCTGGTAAAATTGCTCCAATAATGCCTAGCGTGATAAAAATCACGACTAAAGAGCGCCAGAACAATGTTCGCATATATAAACCTTAACCTGCTGTTAGCGTTAGTATAAAGTGTTTTTCTAATATTTTTTGTTGATCCGTTATGAAATTAGGATGAATTACTTCGAGTATTAAATGTATGAATATTGCCTCAGTTAAAACGTCCTATTTCGAGCCATGGCTTCAATTTCAACATCCTATAGTTAGACAACTCGCTTTTTGTATTGCTAGTCCAAATTTACTTTGTCAAATACCAAAAAGCTTAGATATACAACATCATTTCAAGTTACATACAAGTGAGTTTTGGGAGGTTCATTTTCAAAACTATTTGCCGCGTTTGAAAGAGCTTGATCAAACTCCAGAGCCTTTAATTCGGTTTTTATCTCAGCTTAAAAGTACACGCTTAGGTTTACGCTTTGAACATCTACTCTGGTTTTGGTTGCAAGAGGATCAGTATCATCCGTATCAATTATTAGGGCATAGTATTCAAAAAATTGAGGGACCAAAGACATTAGGCGAGCTGGATTTTTTAATTTTAAATAAAGAAACTCAAGAGATTGAACACTGGGAGGTAGCCTTAAAATATTATCTCGGTGAGGCAGATTTATATTTAGAACAATGGATTGGCTTAAACCGTCAGGATACTTTAAGTAAAAAGCTTTATCACTTTACGAACAAACAATTTCAGTTTCCGGAAGCCTTAAACTTCGAAATTCAACAACGTTTTTCGGTTTTAAAGGGTCAGCTTTATCTTCCTCTAGATTTAAATTTACAACAGCCCCTACCTGAATGGATAAATTTACAGCGTCGTTTAGGGTATTGGGGCACCACAATTCCTCATTCTTCTTTTTATCGATTAGAAAGACACGAATGGCTGTGTCCAAATAAACAACCTAGTTCTGCCCCAGCACATTGGTGGACAGACGGTTTATATTGTAAAAATGGTCAGGAAATTCGGTTTTACATGTTTAGACATCCTACATACTTAAAATTTAAGTCCAACTTGCAGAAATTTAAATAATTAACAAGAAATTTAAGTTTCTAGAAACATTTTATAACGTTTTTACTATTAAACAGTCATGTTTCTTTTTCCGATTGTTTTTTAATCTAAATTTACTTCATTATTAAATTTAAACGGAGAAAATGATGAAAAAAGTTTTAGCTGCTTCTGTCATGATTGCTGTTGTTTTAACAGGCTGTAATACGTTTAAGGGTTTCGGTAAAGATGTTTCTAAAGCAGGTGATGCTGTAACAAATACTGCTGAAAAAACACAAGATAAAATGTAAGTTAGAGTTATCACAAAAAAACCTTATCGTTCCGATAAGGTTTTTTTATTTTTACGTACCCATCACGTAGAGATTCGCCTATTATATCGGACTATATTTCACCTGATCAGCACGCAATTTCCGGTATGAACCATTCAGATACTCTCTCGCTTAGCCTAGAACTTTTACAACAACCTTCTGTTACTCCAGTTGATCATACTTGTCAGACCATCATGGCAGACCGCTTACGCCAAGTTGGTTTTCATATTGAACCAATGCGTTTTGGTGATGTAGATAATCTCTGGGCACGTCGCGGAACTGAAGAGCCTGTATTTTGTTTTGCAGGCCATACTGATGTTGTTCCGACAGGTAAATTAGAAGCGTGGAATTCAGATCCATTTGCACCTGAAATCCGCGATGGAAAACTATATGGCCGTGGTTCGGCAGATATGAAAACAGCTTTGGCAGCTATGGTTGTCGCATCTGAGCGTTTTGTAGCAAAACATCCAAACCATAAAGGCTCTATCGCATTTCTGATTACTTCAGATGAGGAAGGCCCTGCTGTTAACGGTACGGTCAAGGTTATTGAGACTCTTGAAGAACGTAACGAAAAAATTAAATGGTGTTTGGTAGGTGAACCCTCAAGTACTCATAAATTAGGTGATATTGTTAAAAATGGGCGTCGTGGTTCACTTAATGCAGTATTAAAGGTCCAAGGCAAACAAGGCCATGTTGCTTATCCACATTTAGCACTTAACCCAATTCATGAGGCATCACCCGCTTTAACAGAGCTATGCCAAAGCGTGTGGGATAATGGAAATGAATATTTCCCAGCAACATCATTTCAGATTTCAAATATTCATGCTGGAACTGGTGCAACCAACGTAATTCCGGGTACTTTAGAAGTTACTTTTAACTTCCGTTATTCAACAGAAGTGACAGCTGAACAGCTTAAACAACGTGTTCATGAGATTTTAGATAAACACGGTTTAAAATATGAAATCGTTTGGAATTTGTCTGGTTTACCTTTCCTGACTCCAATCGGTGAACTCGTTAATGCCGCTCAAACTGCTATTTTAAATGTAACTGGTACTGAAACTGAGCTTTCAACAAGTGGTGGTACTTCGGACGGACGTTTTATTGCTCCAACAGGTGCACAGGTATTGGAGTTAGGGGTTCTTAACGCAACAATTCATCAAATTAATGAACATGTTGACGTGCATGACCTCGATCCCCTGACTGATATTTATGAGCAAATTTTAGAAAATTTATTAGCTAAATAAAAATTAAAAAGGAACTCAAATGAGTTCCTTTTTTTATAGATGAAGTGTGTTTTGGATATATTGCAAATTAGGAACGTGGTAGCGTTGATTCTCCATTCGCACATATTTAAATACACTTGGATTCTGTAAAGTATCTTGTATATCTTCATTTTCATCTACGACTTCAGAAATACGTAAACGAACTGAAGCTGGCATCGATTTGCAGATGAGTGCAAAACGTTGGCTGATATCTTCACTTTCAATAACCAATGCCACCGCTCGCGAGTCAATTTCATTATGCAATGAATAGACCGGAAGCTTTACATCATGCCATTCAATATACTTAATACCATTTTTAACATCCATGGCTGATAACACTATGTTTTGTGGCAATAGCATCGGCACTTGCTGATCACATTCAATAATATATGCATCAATAAAACCTGTTGAAACAGTAATTAAATGTTGAAGTTCTTGCTGATCCATTTCCCCAATTAATGATGTACTTATCTGACTCTTCATTAGGCAAATTCCTCTTCACGTGTCGTGAAAAAAGCATCAATATTGTGAAGTAAGTCTTCTTCTTGGAAAGGTTTACCCATGTATTGGTTAACCCCTAAAGCAAATGCTCGTTCACGGTGTTTCTCACCAGTTCTTGATGTAATCATAATGACTGGCATATGTTGATGTAGATCATGGTGTCGTACGAGGTTAAGTACCTCAAAACCATCCATTCGCGGCATTTCAATATCAAGCAACATCAGATCTGGTTTAATATTTTCCAACTGCTCAATTGCATCAATACCATCTTTAGCTGTAACTACGTCATAGCCTTGGCGTTCGAGTAACCGAGTCGTTACCTTACGGACTGTAACAGAGTCATCTACAATCATAATGAGACGGCGTTCGTCAGACTCGCGTTGTCTATAGATAGTCTCATTGAGTGACTTATGTCGACGAGTAGACTGAATTTGGCGAGCAATATTTTGTCCATCTAAAATTAGACAAACTTGACCATCACCTAAAATAGTTGCGCCTGCAAGCGCACCAATACTAGAGAACTGCTGCCCGATTGGCTTAACTACAATCTGCGCACGTGAACCAATAAGTTGATCAACCAATAATGCAATGGTTTGCCCATTATTGGCCTTAATCATTAATACTGGTAGCGAATACATCATCCCACTTAAACGTGGAATCGGTTGATTACCAACAAACTCAGATAAATAGCGTAATGGATAGCGTTTATTTTCAAATTCAAAGAATTCTTGTGCACTTCCAAAATACTGTTCTAATGAAGTTGGTGAAACTCGAACAATTCGATCGATTTGAGCTAACGGAATTGCAAATTGTTGATCAGCAACTTTAACCATTAAGGCATCACTAACAGCTACTGTGGTTGGAACACGTATGGTAAAGATTGTTCCTTGCCCATAAACAGAGTCAACAGTCACATGTCCGCCCAAAGCTTTAATATCACTTTGTACAACATCAAGCCCTACACCACGACCTGAAATCTGAGTGACTTGATCGGCTGTACTTAACCCTGGATGGAAAATCAACTGCAAAATATCTTGATGTTCTAAGACTTGTTCAGAATTAATCAAACCAGACAAGAGAGCCTTTTGACGGACCTTCTCGATATCAATACCTCGACCATCATCTTTAAACGTAACAACAACATCCGTACCTTGACGGTGAATATTTAGTTCAATACGTCCAGTTTCTGGTTTTTGTGCTTGTTCACGTTGCACACGATCTTCTAGACCATGGTCAATTGCATTTCGAAGCATGTGCTCAAGCGGTGTAACCAAACGCTCTAGCATTGTCCGGTCTAGCTCACCTTCAGTATTATTAACAAAAAGCTCTGCTGGTCGATCTAACGCAGTAGAAGTCTGTCTCACAATTCGTTGTAAACGAGGTAGCAATCGAGAGAATGGTACTAATCGCGTTCTCATTAGCCCTTCTTGGATTTCGGCCTGAATACGTGATTGCTGTACCAATAAACTTTCGGTATCTCTGATTTTTTCGGATAATGTATTTTTGAAATCGACTAAGTCCGATGCAGATTCGGCAAGTGATTTCGATAATTGATTCAATGAAGAATATTGATCCATCTCTAGAGGATCAAATTCTGTATAACGAGAGTGCTCAATACCGTGTTTTGCAATAATCTGAGTTTCTAATTCGCCTTCCATTCGACGTAACTGATCTGCAAGTCGTTGAATGGCTAATTCCATTTCCACGAGCGTATGACCAAATTGACTTAGATCCATTTCAATTCGTGAACGGTTAATCGAATTTTCACCAGACAAATCAATCATTTTCTCGATTAAATCTGCTGAAACACGAATCATCTCATTGTTTTGTTCAAAATGCTGCGTTTGTTCCCATGCACCCATCATTGGTGGAGGTTCTGTACCATCACCTTGCACAAAACTCATTACAGGTTCCGTGCCAAATAGATCAGTTCTAGTCAATTTACTCGGAATTTGAATTGCCGTTTCAATAAACTGAATATTTTCAAGACTATGCTGCAAGCCATCGAAGTGTTGATAATTTTGCTTAAAAATTGCCTCTTTTAGCCAGACAATTGCACTCTCTAATAAGTTGTCATAAATATTTGAGCTAAAATGATAAAGCGCAAATTTTTCAAAAGCATTCTCAAGTTGATAAGCAATTGCTTGCACAGTTTCTAGTCCCAACATACGGGCCCCCCCCTTCAAACTGTGCACTGCTCTTTGTAGCTGAAGCAAGATACTACGATTGGTACGCTGCTCAAACCACTGCTTTAACAGATGATCGGCCATCTCTAACAGCTCAGCCGCTTCCTCCATAAATGTCTGCTCGACAACAGAATCAATATCCTGATCTTGGATACTATCTGCATAGTCTTCTGCATCAAAAACTTGTAATTCTGTGTGCTCAACAAGTCGAGTATTAGACTCAACGATCTGCTCAAAATTAGAAGTTAACTCATCGAGATTTAACCCAATATCGTGTGTAGCTTCTTGCTGTAATACTTCAACATTTAATGCCGGTATAACATCTGTTTCAGACTCTGCTTGCATCTCTTTAACAACAGAGCCAAGTGACTCATATACCTTACCGGCACTCTTAAGCGCTTGAATAGTATGCAAAGCAGCATAATCTAGGTGCTGCTCACGTACTATTTGTAGACGGTCAGCTAAATCATCTTGAACCAGACGGATAAAATCAATAAGAGCAGATGAAGCAACCAACTGTCTTTGAATTATGCGCTCATAAATACTTTCTAATTCATGTGCAATTAAACCAATATAATTTGCCTGAATCATATTTGCCCCACCTTTTAAGGTATGCAAATAACGCATCAGATTATTAAGAGCAGCAAAGTTCTCTTGATCATTAACCCAAATATTAAGATCTGTATCCATTCCTTCAAGCAACTCATCGGCTTCTTCAAGAAAAATATCTAACAGTTCTGGATCAAAATAACGATTTACATGCTCAGTAGTCATGAACTGGCGATCTAAATGCATACTCTGACTCATTGCTACATGATCAGTTAATACATTTTCGATAGATGCCGGAGATTCATGTGATGTTTGTTCTACATCAACACTAAATAATGACTCACCAACATCCTGATTATCTAATGGTTCAGAATTAAGGCTTGGAATATGTTGGGTATATAGTTTTAGCTCTTCCAAAACATTTTGGTGTTGCTCAATAATACTAACTCGTTGACCCGCAGCTAATGCATCAAATAACTGAATTAATTGTTGATGTGCTTTCTGATAAATTTCAAAAACATAATCTGATTGCAATAAGTCAGGTCGATCAAGCAATACGTCATAGCTATCTTTTAGTTGGTTCGTATATTCATATAAACCAACCATGGCCTGAGACTGAGTATGTTGCAGTAACAAATCAGCTTGTTCACTTAATCGTTCAAGATAGTGAGGAAACTCAGAACGAATTCCCTTCTCAAAATCTAGCTCTGCATCAAGTAATTCTGAAACATTGAGCTGTAACAGCTGAGATACCAGACCATGTGGAGGCATGAGTGGGCTTGAATGCTCCCCATGCTGCTCCATATACGCATCCCAAACCTGATTGAATTGTCTCAGGTTAGAATCTAATTGGTCATTAGAGCAATGCGCAGCTAATAGATCTAAACAATTTCGAATAAACTGTCTGTAATCACGGAGTAGTAATATCTCTTCTGAATGAGAAGAAAGTTCTTCTTGTAATAAGATTTTGAATAAATGCTCAACCTTCGTACTAGCATCAAAAATTGCTTCTACCTGAGCCATTGCCGAGCTACCGCGCAATGTATGTAATGCACGAATGAGCGCATTATAACTTTCGTGCTGATGTATTTCTTGTTCTAAAAATTGATCAATGGTCGCTAAGTGCTCTTCCGCTTCTTCCATAAATAAAACTAAGGTTTCAGCAAGATTATGTTCACTTTCTATTGTGGTTTCTAGGATTAAATTATCTGACACCGGCTCTAAATCATTCACCTCTAAACCAGTCTTAGTTTCCGCAGTGAGAGTATCAGACAATAATAAAAGTTCTTCTAAAGCAGGCTCTAAACTTTGCTGTTGTTGTAATTGTTGTCCCAATAAAATAAGAGGTCTAAAATCTACTGCATGTTCCTTTTTAGATTTAAAGTCATCTACTAATTTAAAGAAATAGAACTTAAATACCAACTGAACATATTGTTGGATGTTAGGAGTTAATGTCAGACTCTCGTTGATGATCCGATTAAGTGTATCTTCTACAGTCCAAGCAAGCTCAGCAGAGGATTTCGCTGCAATCATTCGCCCTGAACCTTTCAAGGTATGAAAATGGCGACGGATCTCAGTCAGCGTAGCAACATTTTTAGATTGCATCCATTCATGAATCAAAGATTGCAATTCAACAAAAATTTCTTCAATTTCTTCAACGAAGATATCAAGAAATTCAGCATCTTGTTGAGAATAGCTATCTTCCGGTAGCATCATTGCTTCAGTTAAAGTTTTTAATATTTCTTTCATAGCAAAGGCTTCTTTTGCTTGTCTCCTAAATGGAGAAAAACGACAGAGTCAACACCAGATAAATAGCTGTGTCCCCAATATTTACCTAGCGTTGTTAATACTTTTAAAAGGATAGCTATTATAGAAACAGCTATCCTCATCCCCAATTTAATCAGGTAATTTAAAGTCCGTTACCGATTCACGTAATGACTCTGCCATATTTGCTAATTCAGAAACCGAACGTGCTGTATCGAATGTTGCAGTTGTGGTCTGCGAAGTAATTTCTTGTACGACGGTCATGGTTGTCGCAATATGACTCGCAGATGCAGACTGAAGTTTTGCTGCATCAGAAATGCTGGCCATTAAGTTTGCCAAGTCACCCGATACTTTTTGAATCTCGTCCAAGGCAATACCCGCATCTTTTGCCAAGTTCGCTCCGCGTACAACCTCAGTTGTTGTCTGTTCCATTGAAATAACAGCTTCGTTAGTATCGGTCTGAATTGTTTTAACCAGAGTTTCGATCTGTTTAGTTGCCGATGCTGAACGTTCTGCAAGACGCTGTACTTCATCTGCAACCACGGCGAAACCACGACCTGCCTCACCTGCCATAGATGCTTGAATTGCCGCATTTAATGCAAGAATGTTTGTTTGGTCCGCAATGTCGTTAATTAACGATACGATGTTACCAATTTCTTGTGAAGACTCACCCAAACGTTTAATACGTTTAGAAGTTTCCTGAATCTGCTCACGAATCGTGTCCATACCTTCAATTGAACGGTTTACCACTTGTGCGCCATTAGAAGCAATTTGTACCGAACGTTCTGCTACTTCGGTAGATTCCGATGCATTTGAAGATACTTGGTCAATTGACTGCGCCATTTCATTCATTGCGGTTGATGCGCCAGCAATCTCTTGTGCCTGATGCTCTGATGCTTCTGCCAACTGGTTAGTAATATTCTGTGTATCATGCGTATAGCGGGCAACTTCCTGAGAAGTTTCATGAATTCGGGATACAAGATCACGTAATTGGTCAATCGCAAAGTTAATCGAGTCGGCAATTGCTCCAGTAAAGTCCTCAGATACCGTTGCATATGAACGTAAGTCACCATCTGCCAAGTCGGCGATTTCATCTAGTAAACGTAAAATCGCGTTTTGGTTACGGTCATATTCTTCTTGTAAGGTAGCTACACGTTGTTTATCTGCTTTACTACGAAGTGATAAAAGCTTTAAGACTGAACTAATTAAACCTAGAAGTGATAATGTAAGAAGTGCAACTAAAGCAAATGCTTTCCAACCATATTGTGTTTGCTTAGAAAGATCACCCAATACAGATAACATTTCATCAGATTCCGATAAGATCTCGCCTGATGACTGACGTACGTTTACAATCTGATCTGTATGCTGAAGAACTGATGCCGCTGCAGATTTTAAAACTTTATCATATTCAGATTTAATACCCTCCAAAGACTCACGTACTTCTGGAGACTCAACTCTAGCAACACCCAATTCAGCATTTCCGTTTAGCTGTGCATTTAAATACACACCAAACGTCTCAATATCCACACCAAAGTCATGTGCTGAGGTTTGAGAGTTTTCAGTACCAACCAAAACAGTGTTAATAGAGCGTAAAATACGTTCTGCAATAAATACTTGGTTCTTAGCAATAATCACCTGACTACTTGGTGCTTTTTCGCGAACCATCTTATCAACCATCAAGTTATATTCAGCCTGAATCTCTGGAATAGAATCACTAATCGAGATATTCATGTTATATAACTGATTAATTACATCTTGATGTGACGAGATCAAGTTAATGTCATAAGACAAAGCTTTCCACAGAACCGCAACCTTTTTGTATTCTTTTGAAGATGTACCATGAATATTTTCAACATCTTTGATATTTTCTGCAAAAAGTTTATTTGATTCAGCTAAATCTTTCATAGCTTTAGGTGAACCAGAAGCTGTTGCTTCAGTAGCTTGTCTAGAAATCGTTTGTGATAATAAACGCAACTCACCTAAACTACGTGTTAATTCGTTATGTCGAGGTACGCTATAAAATAAATAAACGAGCGAAGTTAAAGCAAATACCAAACATAACAACGCTACATAAAGGATAGGCTTGGACTTTTCACTTTCCCCAAATAAACTGGCGTATTGCTCAATTCCTGACTGGATTTTTGCAATAAAATTGAGACCCGATTTTTCGGACGCAACACGATTGCCGCCTTTCTTTTTAAGCTTAAAGCCCATAGCTTCTCCCCAGAAAATACTCTGTTTTTCACAGCGTAAAAAAAATTAGTTTATAAATTTTGTCGATGCATTCATGTAATGCGGGTTTTGCAATAAACGACTAAATAAAAAGACATGCCAATGCTGGTTATGTTGATGAAAATAACCTTGGCAATAATCTTTTAGGTTTTCCTCTAAGTCTAAGCTTTGAGAAAAAAAACTTTTTTTATTAAAGTGCTGAATCCCCAAGACCTGATCCACAACCAACCCCACATACTGGTCGTGATGGCTAATACATAACACTTTTTGGGCAGACGAAAATGTACTTCGTTGCCCTGAAATAAAATGAGCCAAATCAGAAACTGAAAGCAACCTTCCCCGAATGTTCGCTAAACCTTTTACCCAACTTTGAGCATTTGGAACTGGCGTATATTTCGGTGGATAGATAACTTCTGACACTTCCCCAAGTGGTGCGACGAAGTATTGCCCTCTCATTTCAAAAGCAATCCCTGACCATCGCTGTGCTTCATTTTGAACTGAAGCGTAATTCTTATTACCCCGTTTAGACAAACGAAGTAACTCGATAAATCCATTCGCTGCCATACTCGATCCTATAAAACGGGCAGATAATCCCGTTATTTATGTTTTTATGGATGGATGAGTTAATTTAGAAATTGTTTAATTACATCAATCAATTGCTTTTCTTCAATAGGTTTAATCAGATAATCGATTGCACCTTGACGCTTGCCCCATACTCGGTCAGTTGCCTGATCTTTAGTACTCACAATAACAACAGGAATATGCTTAGTGTCTTCATCGCGGGTAATCTGACGTGTTGCCTGAAAACCATTTACACCAGGCATAACAACATCCATTAACACTAAGTCAGGCTGTTCAGCTTTTGCTAAAGTTACACCATCTGCACCATTAGATGCTTCAAGTACGTCATAGCCGTGCTTGGTTAGAATTTCTCTAAAACGATAAGTTTCTGTTGGTGAATCATCAACAATAAGAATACGTGCCATTTCTTTGCCCTTAAATTACTTAATTATGAACTTACATGATTACGAATCGCGTTTAACAATTCGTCTTTGCTAAAAGGTTTCGTCAAGTATTCATCTGAACCTACCACACGCCCTTTTGCCTGATCAAATAAACCATCTTTACTAGAGAGCATGATAACGGGAATGTTCTGATAATTTTGAGAGTTTTTAATCAAAGCGCAAGTTTGATAACCGTCTAAACGAGGCATCATGATATCGACAAAAACAATATCTGGATTTGCCTCTGCAATTTTGGACAAAGCTTCAAATCCATCCACCGCAGTAATCACTTCACAGCCTTCTCGCTGTAATAAAGTTTCGGCTGTTCGGCGAATGGTTTTTGAGTCATCAATTACCATTACTTTCAGATTTTGGAATGCATCTTCCATTTAATCTTCCATCCCCATAAATATAAAATATAAATGCAATTTAACTTAAATTTGTTTTTACGCATTTATACGCATTTTTAACATATCTCACAGTCTATTTTCAATGAGGCATTTTTGTCTACTTTCTCATTTATAAACAATAACTTTTAACCTCATCACACTTTAATTAAAATTATCATTTTTTTTATAATGACTATATTTTTATTCAGCTAAATAATAACTAATATATTAAAGATTAATTATTTAAAAATAAGCAATTTAGCTTTCTTTTCTTGGGGATATTCAATGAATAATCGGATGAAATATGCCTTTTATAGGAACTGCTTGTCTGTATCTATAGGCATTATTTCCTTCGGTTCACTCTGTTTTTCAACGACCTTAGCTCTAGCAGATAATTCTAAAGTGGTCTGGTATCGTTATTATGATCAACACGGTACGGCCAATATCAGTACATCTGTCACTCCTGCTCACATTCGTTATGGTTATGAAGTTCTAGATCAAAATATGCAAGTGATTAAAAGAAACCTCTCTTATAGTGCCGAGGCTGATTTAAATCAATCAGGACAACGAGCATTATCGGCACGGCATAGAGAACTAGATATTAAATTAAAAAATGCCTATAGCAATAGTAAGACAGCCATGCTTAAAAGAGATCAAGCATTACTTGCTATAAAGAAGCAAATTAACTATCAAGAGGAACAACTCGACCAGTTACAACAAGACAAAATTTTATTTAAGCGTCAAGAAATGGAATATTTCAGAAAGAGAGAAGTCATTCCTCAGCGACATAAGACTTTGATTGAAAACAATCTAAATAATATTTACAGAGTCAAACAAACACTTGAAACACTTTCCAAAACTTACAAACGTACCAATAGCGAGTATGAAAACATTATCGAACGTTTAAAAAAGCTTGAATAACTGTAAAGGTTTATCAAGAATAGGGGCAAAATAAAATTTGAATTATAGGATGATGCTGTATGCACAAGATGCATCTCACCCCTTCCACTATTTTTAAACTGAGTATTATTAGTTTATGTTTGATTTTAGCTGCATGTAATCAGCAAGAAACGAATAAAACAACGACATCAGCCCCAGCAAAAATTGAACTCATTCCTCAAGACCTGATTGCAGTTAAAGAAGGAGCACTTGACTCTCAAACTGCATTTACAGGAACCATCCGTGCGGTTCAGCAAAGTTCAATTCAGGCTCAAGTGAGTGCCACGGCGACGACTGTAACTACAAATGTTGGTCAACAGGTACAAAAAGGCCAAGTTTTAGTGAGATTGAATAATCAAGACAATGTTGCACGATTAGCACAAGCGCGCGCCAACCTCGCATCAGCTCAGTCACAAGCTGAACTTGCACGCAATTTAATGAACCGAAAGCAACGACTTTTTAATCAAGGGTTTATTGCTCGTGTCGAGTTTGAACAAAGTCAAGTTGACTATAAAGGACAACTTGAAAGTGTAAAGGCCCAACAAGCGAATGTTGATATTGCTCGTAAGGCTGATCAAGATGGCATTATTACTAGTCCAATTTCAGGCGTCATTACTAAACGACAAGTCGAACCTGGTCAGACTGTATCAGTTGGTCAAACATTATTTGAAATCGTAAATCCAGACCAACTTGAAATACAAGCCAAGTTACCAATTGAACAGCAGTCTGCTCTTAAAGTCGGTAGCAGCATTCAATATCAGATTCAGGGAAATTCTAAACAGTTAAATGCCACCCTTACGCGTATTTCACCTGTTGCAGACCAAGACAGCCGACAAATCGAATTTTTTGCCGTTCCTAAAGAAAAAATTGATTCGTTAAGCATTGGGGCTTTCATTAATGGAAATATTCTCCGCAATGACACTCAGCAAGGCCAAACGATTCCTTTAGATAGCATTCAAAATATGCAACATGATCCTTTTGTATGGGTGGTACGTAATCACACCATTCAAAAAGTTAAAATTCGAGTAATTGAACAGCGCTATAACGACAATATTGCTTTAGTTGATGGCCTACAAAGCACAGATCTAGTAAGCCGTATTCAATTTGAAGATTCCGACATTAATAAAAAAGTGACGGTTACAACCGAAAAAAATAAATAAGGTAGCAAATAGCATATGTGGTTTACTCGAATCAGTGTGAAATATCCCGTTTTTACTATTATGATGATGATCAGCTTAATGGTACTCGGGTTAGCTTCTTGGAAACGTATGACGGTGGAAGAGTTTCCGAACGTCGATTTCCCATTCGTAGTAGTGACTACGCAATATGCTGGTGCTTCACCTGAAGCTGTCGAATCAGATATTACAAAAAAACTCGAAGATCAGATCAATACAATTTCAGGGATTAAACAAATCACTTCACGCTCAAGTGAAGGCTTTTCGATGATTGTGGCTGAGTTTAATCTCGATACTTCATCGGCCCTTGCAGCACAAGATGTTCGTGACAAGATTGCTCCCGTCACAGCCCAATTTCGTGATGAAATTGATACACCGATTGTACAACGCTACGACCCCTCTTCTAGCCCGATCATGTCAGTTGTATTTGAATCAAATAGCATGAGTTTGGCTCAACTAAGTTCATATGTAGATAAACGTATCGTGCCGCAGCTTAAAACCGTTTCTGGTGTCGGTAATGTGAATTTATTGGGGGATGCCAAACGGCAAATACGAATAAAAATTCTTCCTGAGCAATTGCAAAGTTACGGGATTGGTATTGATCAGGTCATTAATACGCTAAAAAATGAAAATATTGAAGTTCCCGCAGGAACCTTACAACAAAAGAATTCTGAACTGGTTGTACAGATTCAATCAAAGGTCATTCATCCACTTGCTTTTGGTGACTTGGTGATTGCCAATAAAAATGGTTCACCAATTTTTCTAAAGCAAGTTGCAACGATTGAAGATACACAAGCCGAACTACAATCAAGCGCATTTTATAATGGAAGAACAGCAGTCTCTGTCGATATTTTAAAGAGTTCTGATGCCAATGTAATTCAGGTTGTCGATAAAACCTACCAAACTTTAGAGAAATTAAAAACACAAATGCCTGCGGGTTTAAACTACAAAGTTGTGGCCGATAGCTCCAAAGGAATTCGTGCTTCAATTAAAGATGTGACCCGTACCATTATTGAAGGTGCTGCCTTAGCAGTTTTAATTGTTCTATTATTTTTAGGCTCTTTCCGCTCTACCGTTATTACAGGCTTAACCTTACCAATTACTTTGCTAGGAACCTTAACGTTCATTTGGGCTTTTGGTTTCAGCATTAATATGATGACGTTATTAGCCCTATCGCTCAGTATTGGCCTCTTAATTGATGATGCGATTGTGGTTCGGGAAAACATTGTAAGACATACTGAACTTGGCAAAGATCATGTGACTGCTGCCTTAGAAGGCACGAAAGAAATTGGTTTAGCTGTACTCGCAACCACGCTTACCATTGTGGCCGTATTTTTACCTGTCGCCTTCATGGGCGGGTTGATTGGACGTTTCTTTTATCAGTTTGGCGTAACGGTGAGTACAGCCGTTTTAATTTCAATGTTTATTAGTTTTACGCTCGATCCAATGCTTTCTGCTCACTGGAAAGATCCAATCAAGAAAAAAGATAATTGGCTACAACGCTTTTTTAACCATATTTCTAATGTGCTAGATCGACTGACTCATGTTTATGAAAAGCTCTTAAAGCTGGCTTTACGTTTCCGTTTCATCACAGTCATTATTGCAATTGTTTCACTATTTGCTGCACTAGGACTGTCTAAACTAATTGGGACCGAATTTGTACCTACCCCAGATAAAGGTGAAGTTCGTATTCAGTTTGAAACTCCTGTAGATGCTTCTTTGGAATATACCCAAGCGAAATTACATCAAGTCGATAAAATTATTAGGCAGTTCCCCGATGTGGTCTCTACTTATGGCGTAGTCAACAGTGAAGTAGACTCAGGCAAGAACCATGCAGGTTTAGGTGTGACCTTAAAGCCAAAACAAGAACGTAGCTCAGATCTGAATACACTCAACAATGAGTTCCGTGATCGTTTGCAAAATGTAGCGGGTATTCGAGTGACTTCTGTTGCCGCAGCACAAGATTCTGTCTCAGGCGGACAAAAACCAATCATGATCTCTATTAAAGGATCTGATCTAAATGAGCTACAGAAAATTTCAGATCGTTTTATTGCTGAAATGGAAAAAATTAAAGGTGTCGTTGATTTAGAAAGCTCATTGAAAGAACCTAAACCGACTCTGGGTGTCCACATTAATCGTGTACTGGCAAGTGACTTAGGTTTATCCGTTTCTCAGATTGCCAATGCGATTCGCCCATTAATTGCGGGTGATAATGTCACAACTTGGGAAGATCGCGATGGCGAAAATTATGATGTGAATGTACGTTTAAATGAAAATAAACGTATGCTTCCGCAAGATGTGCAGAACCTATATCTCAATTCCAATAAGACCAATGCGACTGGGCAAAATATATTAGTTCCACTTAGCGCAGTTGCAACAACCGAAGAAAAACTCGGTGCTTCACAAATTAACCGACGTGATCTTGAGCGTGAAGTATTGATTGAGGCAAATACCTCAGGACGACCTAGCGGCGACATTGGTCAAGACATCGATAAAATGCAAAAGGCATTTAAACTACCTGCTGGATATACATTTGATACTCAAGGGGCAAATGCCGACATGGCTGAATCTGCTGGATATGCATTAACAGCCATCACCCTTTCAATTGTGTTTATCTATATTGTTTTAGGTTCTCAGTTTAATAGCTTTATTCATCCTGCTGCAATTATGACTTCTTTACCATTGTCACTCATTGGTGTTTTTCTTGCCCTATTCTTATTCAAAAGTACCCTAAACCTATTTTCGATTATCGGTATTATCATGTTGATGGGGCTCGTCACCAAAAATGCGATTTTGCTTATCGACTTTATTAAGAAAGCAATGGATCAGGGGACAAGCCGTTACGATGCTATTTTACAAGCGGGCAAAACTCGTTTACGTCCAATTTTAATGACAACAAGTGCCATGGTGATGGGGATGGTTCCTTTAGCTTTAGGTCTTGGCGAAGGCGGTGAGCAAAGCGCACCAATGGCTCACGCTGTGATTGGGGGAGTAATTACCTCTACCCTATTGACTCTTGTAGTTGTACCCGTCATTTTCACTTATCTAGATGACTTGAAAAACTTTATGCTGCGTCAAACTCGACGATTCATGTCATAATGCAGCGATTATCGTATAATCTGCGTTTTTATAACGCTTAACTTTTAGGACTTTTTCCATGCGCGCAAGCCGCTTTTTATTTGCAACGTTGAGAGAAACCCCAAATGATGCTGAAGTGATTTCACACCAGCTCATGTTACGTGCGGGGATGATTCGTAAATTGGCATCTGGTTTATATACATGGCTGCCGATGGGAACACGTGTGCTTAAAAAAGTAGATGCGATTGTTCGTGAAGAAATGAACCGCTCAGGCGCAATGGAAGTATTCATGCCCGTGACTCAACCCGCAAGTCTTTGGGAAGAATCGGGTCGATATGAACAATATGGTCCTGAATTATTACGCTTTAAAGATCGTCATACGAACCCATTCGTACTTGGGCCAACGCATGAAGAAGTTATTACAGACATGGCGCGTAACGAACTTAAAAGTTATAAGCAGCTTCCTGTAAATTTCTATCAAATTCAAACCAAATTCCGTGATGAAATTCGTCCACGTTTTGGTGTAATGCGTTCACGTGAGTTCATCATGAAAGATGCTTATTCTTTCCATGCAACTCAAGAGTCGTTACAAGAAACTTATGACGTAATGTACGACACCTATAGCCGTATTTTCACTCGTTTAGGTTTAGATTTCCGTCCAGTACAAGCCGACACAGGTTCTATTGGTGGTTCAGCTTCACACGAATTCCACGTATTGGCTGCTAGTGGTGAAGATGACATCGCATTTTCAACTGAATCTGATTATGCAGCGAACGTTGAAATGGCTGAGGCTGTTTTAGTGGGTGAACGTGCGGCACCTACGCAAGAACTTAAATTGGTTGAAACACCAAACCAAAAAACGATTGATGATGTATGTCAGTTCTTAAATGCTGATCCTAAGCAATCTGTGAAAGCATTATTGGTTCAAGGTGTTGCTGACGAAAAAGGTAATGTTCCTGTTGTTGCTCTATTTGTACGTGGCGACCACGAACTGAATGAGATTAAAGCTGAGAAGCATCCATTAGTGGCTGCCCCTCTTACTTTTGCAACTGAAGCACAACTTCAAGCATTTGGTTTAACTGCTGGCTTTACAGGTCCACAAGGTTTAGTCGAAAAAGGCTTAACTGTAATTGTTGACCGTGCTGCATCTGTTCTTTCAGATTTCGTTGCTGGGGCAAATGAAGCTGATAAACATGCTGTTGGCGTAAACTGGGAACGTGATGCGCAAATTACAGAAGTTTTTGACTTACGTAATGTCGTTGAAGGTGACTCATCTCCAGACGGTAAAGGCACACTACAAATTAAACGTGGTATTGAAGTAGGTCATATTTTCCAACTTGGTACTAAATACTCTGAAGCTTTAGGCTGTAAAGTCCTAGGTGAAGATGGCAAACCATTTACAGTAACCATGGGATGCTACGGTATTGGTGTAACACGTGTTGTTGCAGCTGCAATTGAACAAAACTACGATGACAAAGGTATTATGTGGCCACAAGCCATTGCACCTTTTGAAATTGCAATTGTTCCAATGAATGCGCACAAATCACCACGCACTCTTGAAGCAGCAGAAGCACTTTATGCAGAACTTCAAGCTCAAGGTTTTGATGTGTTGCTTGATGATCGTAACGAACGTCCGGGCGTTAAGTTCTCTGATCTTGAGTTGATGGGTATCCCACACCGTATTGTGATTGGTGAAAAAGGTCTTGATGCTGGTACCTTTGAATATAAAGGCCGCCGCGATGTTGAAGCGAGCAATTTAACGAAAGAAGAACTTTTAGCTAAGTTAGCGCGTTAATAAATAGACAAATAAAAAAGCAGCTTTTAGAAGCTGCTTTTTTTTAACTCAATTTTTATGCCTGAACCGTTAAGTCTTTAATAGTTGTCGAGGAACCATTGGTTTTAACAGACTCAATTCCTTTATCACGAGAAGCTTCGCTCGCATAGAATTGACTTGTGCCAATAATTTGATGATTTGCAGCTTTTAAATTGAAATAAGGTTTCCCATTCTTTGCAGTTAAACGCTCATATCGTGCGTCATCACCACTATTTTTCTGAATTGATTCGATACCATTTACCGCAGAAGCTTTAGCCTTATATAGCTCACTATTTAGAATAGGTTCACCATTTCCTGCCTTTAAAATAAAGCGGTATTGTCCATCACTCGCTATTGAAATTTCGTACCATCCTGCCATAAAAACCTCATTTTTTTGTTGGTGTGGGTATGACTTTCGTTATTATTCTGAACGAAAGTTATTTGTTATTTATGACAATATAAATGGGCTATCATTCTTTGAATAGCCCATTTTTTATACTTTTTCGTAATAAAATTATAATGATGTTAGAAATTTAAAAAGTAGAGATATAAGTGCATATCTCTACTGAAATGTAATTAAAATTAACAATTTAAGCTTTTTTTACAAATTCAGATTTTAACTTCATCTGACCAATACCATCAATTTTGCAATCAATATTGTGGCCATCACTTGCATCTGGAACTAAACGAATCGTTTTTACTTTCGTGCCTACTTTTACGACTGAAGATGAACCTTTAATTTTTAAGTCTTTAATGACAGTTACGCTGTCGCCATCAGCTAATACATTTCCATTAGCATCTTTAATAATTTCTTGTTCTTCAGTAAGCGATGCATCCCCTTCTTTCCACTCATTTGAGCATTCAGGGCAAATCAATAAGTCGCCATCTTGGTAAGTATATTCTGATTGGCATTTTGGGCAGTTTGGCAAGGACATGAAAAAAATCTCAAAAAGTATATTATGCGAGATATGACTCATTTTTTAAAGTTTTAAATAAAAGACTTTTACCAAAAAAAAATTTATATATTCATTTTGAGTTTTTACTTAATAAATATTCTTTCAAAATAATTGCATGGTTATTTTCAACTTCTTTTGCTGAATATAAAAGCGTAACTGTATGTTCTACTGCGATGCGTTGTAGCTTTTCAACTGCGGAGTTGGTTTCAAGCTCTTTTAAATAACGCTGCTTAAATTCTTCCCAATGATCTGGCATTGCTGCATGGAACCACTTGCGTAGTTCAGTTGAAGGCGCCACTTCTTTTAACCACAAATCTAAATGAGCAGTTTCCTTACTAATTCCCCTACTCCATAGGCGGTCAACCAAAATTCGCTTCCCATCACTAGGCTCAGCATTTTCATAAATTCTTTTAATTTGGATATTCATCCAGGGAACACCTATTCACACTCAATGACATTAGCATCATCGCATTGATTTAACTATTCCTACAATCGGAAACTTTTACACTCGATCTTATTTTAATTCCTCTCATCAATTTATTTCAGGCATACAAATTGCTTTTGAATCTTTTATTATTTTATCAAATGGTAAAAAATGAAATATTATATTTATCCATGTTCATCTCAAGAAAATGCTCCTTATTTGATTTTATCATCAGGACTAGGTGGTCATGCTAGTTTTTGGAGTCCCCAACTCGAATCGTTGAAAACGCATTTCAACGTTGTAACTTATGACCAAGAAGGTTGTCATCAAGACAGTGCTTTATTACCTGCACATTACCATATGTGTGACATGGCGAATCAAGTACTACGTTTATTAGAACATCTTCAAATTCATGAGTTCCATATGATTGGACATGCTTTGGGTGGCATCATCGGAATGGAGCTCGCTAAACAACTACAATCTAGCTCAATTACCATGCTAAGCCTTACACTAATTAATGCGTGGGATGAGCTAGATACCCATACGCAAAAATGTTTTGATGCCCGTATCGCATTGTTAGCTTCTGCGGGCGCTGAAGCCTATGTACGTGCACAGGCATTATTTTTATATCCTCCAGCATGGATTTCTCAGAATCATAGCCATATTAAAAGTACTGAAGATATTCAACTTCAAGGTTTTCCGCCCAAGACAAATGTATTTGCACGACTCAAAGCATTAATGCATTTTCAATTACAAGCAGAGCACTTACAAGCATTGCAAGACACTGCAATTCATATCATTGCCAATCAAGATGATTTTTTAGTTCCAGCACATAAATCACAAGATCTTTTTACCAAACTTGGTCATGGTCAACTCTGCATTTTACCCTCTGGTGCCCATGCTTCCACAGTGACCGAATCTCAACAACTAAATCAAACTTTCATTCAATTTTTCCATAGCATTAAGGCGTTATCATGAATGCAAAAACATTAAATATGTTAGATCAACTCTTTTTAGAAGCTAGAACCCACAGCACATGGTTAGATAAAGCCGTCAGCCCCGAGCAAATTCAACAAATTTATGATCTGGTCAAAATGGCACCGACTTCTGCCAACTGTAGTCCTGCTCGTTTTGTCTTTTTAACAACACCTGAAGCTAAACAAAAACTCAAGCCAGCATTGTCGTCTGGCAATGTAGAAAAGACGATGACAGCTCCTGTCACTGTTTTGGTTGCAACCGATGCGAAATTTTATGACAAACTGCCAGAACTATTTCCGTATGCCGATGCAAAATCATGGTTTACATCAAGTGAAGCCGCAGCACATGAAACTGCCTTTCGTAATAGTTCATTGCAAGCTGCATATTTAATTATGGCATGCCGTAGTTTAGGTTTAGATACGGGTCCAATGTCTGGTTTTGATGCGAAACAAGTTGATGAGCTATTTTTTGCAGGGACAAATCATCATATTAATCTCATCATTAACATCGGCTATGGCGACCCTCAGAAAGTTTATACACGCCTTCCCCGCTTAAATTTTGAAGAGGCTTGTCGGGTGGAATGAGTTAAGCCCATAACACCCTCTTCAATCTCAAAAGAGAAATACTTTAGTTCTACACGGCGACTTCAATGTCGCCTTTTTTTGTTCTGCTGTTTTAAAACATTGGATGTCATACACACTCCAAAAGCAAAACTGATCAAATGATGCACAATGAAGCAAGTTAGTTCTTCCTTGGTGCATAACCGCATTATTTTTTACCATTTGATAAAAATTATACCAAAAAATAAATACAAGATACTGATAAATATATAAATATTAAAGTTGGCACGCGCTATGCATTATTAAAAATACAAACAAATACTGAAAATTATATCGTTTATAGCTTTCAGTTCGACTTCCTAAACTCACGATGGGGAATCAAGATGAAGATCGGCGTTTTTTGTCCAATTGGAAATAATGGCTGGCTGCTTTCAGAAAATGCACCGCAATATAAACCTACCTTTGAGTTAAACAAACAAATTGTACAACGTGCTGAACACTACGGTTTTGACTTTGCCCTTTCCATGATTAAGTTACGTGGTTTTGGCGGAAAAACTGAGTTTTGGGACTATAACCTTGAAACATTTACCCTCATGGCAGGTCTCGCTGCTGTCACCAGTAAAATCCAAATTTATGCAACCGCTGCAACACTAGTCATGCCTCCTGCAATTGTGGCACGTATGGCGTCGACCATAGACTCGATTTCCAATGGCCGCTTTGGACTAAACGTCGTGACTGGATGGCAAATGCCTGAATATTCCCAAATGGGTATGTGGCCAGGTGATGAATATTTTGCTAAGCGCTATGACTACTTATCTGAGTATGTCGAAGTTTTACGTGAACTTTGGGCAACTGGAAAATCAGACCTAAAAGGCGAGTTCTTCCAAATGAATGATTGTCAGGTTAAACCACAGCCTCAAGCTGATATGAAAATTATCTGTGCAGGACAATCAGATGCAGGTTTAGCTTTTTCCGCAAAATATGCCGATTACAACTTTGTTTTCGGAAAAGGTTTAAACACACCGACAGCCTATGCCGAAATTAATGATCGCTTAAAAGCTCAAACTGACAAAACTGGACGCAATGTACAGACCTATGTGTTGTTTATGGTAATTGCTGCCGAAACAGATGAAGCTGCAATGCAGAAGTGGCAACACTATAACGATGGTGCGGACATGGAAGCTATTCATTGGTTACAAGACCAAGGTGCAAAAGATAAAGTGTCTGGCACTGACACCAATATTCGCCACATGGCCTCTAGCGTTTCTCCCGTCAATATCAATATGGGTACCATCGTTGGCTCTTTTAAAAATGTCGCAAAAATGCTCGATGAAATTTCCGAGATTGAAGGGACAGAGGGAATTTTGTTGACCTTTGATGACTTTATTCAAGGCGTAGAAGATTTTGGTCAACGCATTCAACCACTCATGAAATGTCGTAAAAGCGTCGTTAACGAACTGACAGAGCAAGCTGAACTAAGTGTTTTGGAGAAAAGCGCATGAATGAAATATCTAATATTGTGTGTGCTGAATTCACGGCACAGATCGGTACAGGCAAAGTGTTAAAAGCTGAACCTGAATATATTCAACTTGCAGCAGAGCAAACTGCTCTTGTTGTCATTGATATGCAAAATGCCTACACCTCTTTAGGTGGGTATTTAGACTTAGCGGGCTTTGATGTCTCAAAGACAAAACCTGTTGTCGAAAATATTAAAAAGGCGATCGATGCTGCACATAGTGCAGGGATTCAGGTCATCTATTTTCAAAATGGTTGGGATAAAAACTACGTCGAAGCTGGTGGTTTAGGTTCACCAAATTTTCATAAATCTAATGCCTTAAAAACCATGCGTAAACAACCTGAGTTACAAGGCCAACTTTTATCTAAAGGCGGTTGGGACTTTGCTTTAATTGACGAATTACAGCCACTTCCACAAGACATCATTATTGAAAAGCCACGTTACAGCGGTTTCTTTAACACTGCCCTCGACAGTATTTTACGTGCTCGTGGTATTCGTAATTTGGTCTTTGTGGGCATTGCCACTAATGTCTGTGTCGAGTCAACTTTACGTGATGGTTTCTTTTTGGAATATTTCGGCGTTGCACTTAAAGATGCCTGTTATCAAGCTGGGCCGCAAGAAGCTCACGACGCTGCACTATATAACATTAAAACTTTTTTTGGCTGGGTATCAGATACCAATAGTTTTATTGAGACTTTTAGTTCGGCATCAACGTTACTACAGCAATCTGCCTAATTCATACATTTAATTTTATCTAAATTTTTTTGATTTGGAGCGTCTTATGTCTAAACAAGTTGTTATCCCTGAAGGAACATCGACACCACTTGCACCCTATGTGCCTGCAACCAAAGCAGACAATATTGTGTATGTCTCAGGCACATTGGCTTTTGATGATAATAATAATGTGATCTGTATTGGTGATGCTGCAGGACAGACTCGCCATATTTTAGAAACGATCAAAAAAGTGATTGAAACTGCGGGTGGCAGCATGGATGACGTAACTTTCAATTCCATTTTCATTAAAGATTGGGCGGACTATACCGCAGTGAATACGGTATATGCCGAATACTTTCCGGGTGACAAACCTGCTCGCTTTTGTATCCAGTGCGGTTTGGTTAAACCCGATGCCTTAATTGAAATTGCATCGATTGCCCATGTGGGATAAGCGATGTCACTGATAAAACCTTTCAGCATCAGAATTGATGTGATGTTTTAACCTCGATTCATTGTAATGATCATGTATCGGGGTTGGAGAGCAATCATGCAAAAAAGAGAAGAGAAACAAGTATTAATTCCATCTACTGTTCAGCAGGCCCAAACATGTTCAACACATTTAGAAGTAGATCAGCATACTTTTAGACAAGGCATGGCAAATCTTGGCGCAGCAGTGAATGTTATCACGACAGATGGACCTGCAGGACAAGCTGGTTTTACAGCATCCGCTGTATGTAGCGTAACAGATACACCACCGACACTATTGGTTTGTCTCAACCGCTCAGCATCAGTGTTTAATACTTTTAAACAAAACGAGGTGCTTTGTGTCAATACACTGGCTGCCCATCAAAGTACTCTATCTACAATATTCGGTGGAAAAACACCAATGCCAGAACGCTTTACTCATGGGGAATGGAGCAAGCTGCTCACTGGTTCTCCGATTTTGAATGAGGCCTTAGTGTCATTTGATTGTGAAATTGTACAAAGCATGAGTATCGGTAGTCATGATGTCTTGTTTTGTGCGGTCAAAGCAATGAAACATCAAAGTGGACTTAATGCACTTATGTACTTCAACCGCAATTATTGCGAATTACAAACAGCATGCTAATGCAGATAAAAAATGAAAAAGAGGATCTGTTATGCGAACAAAAGAATCTTGGTTTCCTAAATTTAAACCGCACACAGGTAATTTAGAAACTCCCGTACAAATTGATGAATACCTCCCTCCCGGTAAAAGTATTGTTTTGGGTTTACAACATGCTTTTGCTATGTTTGGAGCAACTGTTTTAGCTCCGTTACTCATGGGCTTTGATCCGAACCTCACCATTTTTATTACTGGTATTGGCACCATTTTGTTCTTTTTAATTACAGGTGGACGTATGCCAAGCTACCTTGGATCAAGCTTTGCATTTATTGGTGCAGTCGCAGCAGTGACAGGCTATGCAGGCGTAGGATCAAATCCAAATTTAGCTGTGGCGCTTGGTGGCACAATCATTTGCGGTTTAATTTATGCCTGCATCGGTTTAGTTGTGATGAAAACTGGTACGGCATGGATTGAAAAACTTATGCCCCCCGTGGTCACTGGTGCAATTGTCATGATTATTGGTTTAAACCTTGCGCCTGTAACAATTAAAAGCGTTTCAACAAATAGCTTTGACACGTGGATGGCAGTCATTACCATTTTGTGTATTAGTGCCGTTGCTGTTTTTACAAGAGGTATGATTCGCCGCCTTCTATTACTCATCGGGCTCATCAGTGCTTATTTTATTTATTTTCTTCTCACCAATATTTTAGGGTTAGGCAAACCCATCGATTTTAATGCGATTAGTCAAGCGGCATGGTTTGGCCTACCAACCTTTCACTCACCTGTTTTTAAGGCTAATGCTATTTTACTAATTGCGCCTGTCGCGATTATTCTGGTGGCTGAAAACTTAGGACATTTTAAAGCTGTTTCTGCCATGACAGAACGTAATTTATCTCCATATATGGGTCGTGCTTTTTTTGCCGATGGAATCTGCACAAGTTTATCAGCTTCTGTTGGCGGTACAGGTATGACGACTTATGCTGAAAATATTGGGGTAATGGCAGTAACTAAAGTCTATTCAACGACTATTTTTGTGGTTGCGGGACTATTTGCAATTCTACTGGGTCTATCTCCTAAATTTGGAGCAATCATCAGTACCATCCCTGTTGCTTTGTTAGGCGGTGCATCCATTGTTGTCTTTGGCTTAATTACTGTGGCTGGAGCAAAAATTTGGATCGATAACAAAGTTGATTTCACCAAAAATAGCACTTTAATTATTGCAGCAGTCAGCCTCATTATGGGTGCTGGTAATTTAAGCCTACATATTGGACCATTTGACTTAGGTGGTATTGGAACCGCAACACTTGCAGCAATTATACTCAACCTATTACTCAACAGAACAGAAAAATCCCAAAGCCAATCTATTGAAAAGTCAGTAGAACCGCTTAATTCTGTCCCACATATCTAATTCTGGAGAACCCCCTTGATTCAAAGTGTTTCATTTATAGGTTTAGGTGCAATGGGATGGCACATGGCTTCCCATTTAACCCAAGTATGTAGCCAAGTCTATGTTTGGAATCGTACTTTCGCTAAAGCAAAGCAGCATGAAGAAACCTTTGGTACTCAAGCTGTAGACCTGACACAAGCTTTGCAAGCAGATATTATCTTTTCATGCTTACCTACTAGCGAAGATGTAGAAAATTTAATAGCGGATTCTCAACTAAAACAAGGCTGTATTTGGGTAGATTGCACTAGTGGTGTGCCAGAGACTGCAAGAAAACTCAGCCAACAGCTCAAATTAAATGGGGTTGATTATCTGGATGCCCCAGTTTCAGGACAAACGATTGGAGCTGAACGAGGAACTCTCACGGTAATGGTCGGAGGCGACGAGTCTGCTTCTAAAAGAGCAAAACCATTCATTCAAGCATTTGCTAATTTAGTTGAATATGTTGGCGAAAGTGGAGCTGCCTTTGCAGTAAAAGCTATCAATAACACATTAATGGCAACACATCTTTGGGCTTTGGCAGAGGGATTAAGTATCCTTAAATCTCAAGGCGTAAATTTACACTCCGCAATGAACTGTATTAACCACTCTAGTGGCAAAAGTAATGTTTCAGAACACATCATGATGCAACGTGTTTTAAACCGCAAATTTGAAAAAACTTTTGCATTAGATTTATTACAAAAGGATATTGGAATTGCACTAAATCTCGTTACTCAAAATAATTTGGTACTTCCAGCTTTTAGTCTTATTCAGCAACAGTTTAATCAGGTTTCCAAACCCGATGCACAACAAGTTGATTTTTCAGCCATAGTTAAACTATTGGAACAACAAAACCAACTAGAGCTATGTTAAGAGTAGGTCACATGACCTACCCTTTTATAAGAAAGTAGGTGACTTTATTGATCTGGAATTTCAGCCTCAATCAATAAAGTAAGCAAAGATAAGGATTCTTGCCATCCCAAATAGCAAGCTTCCTCAGGAATAACTTCCGGTATTCCTTCTTGCGTAATATGCACTTCTGTACCTACCAATACGCTTTTTAACGTAATGGTAACTTGCATAGTACCTGGTAAATTTGGGTCATCGAATTGATCGTTATATCGAATTAATTCATTTGGAACTAATTCAACATATGTTCCACAAAAAGCGTGTGTTGAACCTGTCGAAAAATTGGTAAAACTCATTTTATATGAGCCACCAACATTTGCATCAAAACTATGAACTTTTGCAGTAAAGCCGTGCGGTGGTAACCACTTGACTAAAGCATCTGGATCTAAAAATGCACGGTACACTCGCTCGGCTGGTGCTTTAAACACGCGATGAAATTTTACTGTTCCTGTTGCCATCATATTCTCCTTATTTTAATTTCTTTTAGATTATCGAAATTATGCTTATTAGGTTAAACCTTCCGCTTTATCCGAACGTATATTTTTGGTGTTTTTTCAAACAAAATACTTTTTTTCAGGTGAAATCAAATTACGAAAACTAGAGCTGATTTTTTAGTAAAAATGGAGCAAAATAGTCAGCAATCATAAAGAAACATATTGAATTTGAGATTAATCATGAGTCTGCTCGCTTTCTCCTCATATGCTTTAAACGGTGTAGATGCACAAAAGTTTTTACAAGGCCAAGTTACTGTAGATACTGAACGTTTAGCTGAAAATGAAACTCGCTATACAGCCATTTGTGATCTTAAAGGTCGTATTCATTTTGGCTTGTGGCTAAAAAAGATTAATCCTGAAAGTTTTGAAATTGTAGTTGCTCAAGATCAAGCTGAAGAGTTTGCCAAACATATTAAAAAATTTGGTGCTTTTTCGAAAATGACCTTGAGTGAACAAGGTGCTGTATTCCCAAAAGTTGTGAATCATCAAACTGAGTTCAATACGACTGAAACTGATATTTCTGAATGGCAAAAACAAGCCATTATGACGGGTCAAGCATGGATTACACAGGCAACTGAACATGAGTTCCAACCACAAGAATTGCGTTTACATCAACGTGAAGGTGTAAATTACGATAAAGGTTGTTACTTAGGTCAGGAAATTGTGGCGCGTCTTTGGTTTAAAGCAAAACCAAAACACTGGTTACATCTGGTTCAAGGTACAGGTGAAGCGCCTGCTTCAGCAACTCAATTAAATAACGATGTTGAAGTCGTTAATAGTATTGCAAATGATGAAAGCTATCTTGCTTTAGTTGTTGCTAAACCTGCTGCTCTACAAGAGTTGGGGCTTCAAGTTCTTGAGTTACCTGAAGCTTTAAGTGGCGATGTTGCAAGACCACAATAATAATTTTTATTAGCTCAAACGGCCCACTTCTAAGTTAGTGGGCTTTTTTATAGATACAAAACACTAATGATTTCATTAGATTAGAACGTCAATTTTTTAAGTTTTATATGCCATCATTAGCCCTGTTGAAATTAAAGAGAAAAAAGATGAAAACTAAACTTGCTACACTCATGTTGAGTCTGGCTATTTTCGGTTCTGCTCATGCTGACGTTAAAGCCCTTGAACAAAATCTTAAGACGAATTATCCAGATTTGCCTGTAAAAGGTGTTTATCAATCTCCTGTTCAAGGCATCTATGAAGTGTACACAAGCGGCCGCATTGTCTATACCAACCAAGATGCGAAGTACTTTTTTGTTGGTAACCTAGTCGACATCAAACAACAAAAAAATATGACTGAAGAACGTATTGCCGAACTAGGTAAAATTGACGTTAAAAGTTTGCCATTAAATCAGGCCATTAAATATGTAAAAGGTAAAGGCGAACGTACGATCTATGTCTTTAGTGACCCAGATTGCCCATATTGCCAGCGACTAGAACAAAATATGGTTGGAGTTGATAACGTAACGGTATATGTATTCCTTTATCCTCTTACTAGTTTGCATCCAAACGCTGAAAAAGTTTCAAATCAAATCTGGTGTTCAAAAAATCCAGCAGAAGCTTGGACAAACTACATGCTTAACCGCAAATTACCGACTAATAGCAAAAGTTGCTCGAGTCCAATTCAGAAAAATATCGCTTTAGGTCAAAAATTAAATATTGATGGAACACCTACCCTGTTCTTGCAAGATGGCCAAAGACTCTCTGGTGTTCCAAGTGATGCCAAGCAAATTGAAGCATTACTTCAATCAGCAAAATAATAATATTACCCGCTCCGTTATATGAATGTGAGTGGGTCTTTTTTCTCCACAATTTGCCCAAAGTGCAGCGCTTTATATACAAATCGGCTGTTTACTTTCAGCAATCAATATTTATGATGAGAAATGAAACTATTTAATGCATCAATGGAATGATGTAGCTACGAAGTAAAAGGTTAAAAAGAAATGAAGAAATTACTAATCGCAAGCCTAATCACCCTTTCAAGTGCATCAATTTTTGCAGCTGATAACACGGCGACTGCTGCTAAAACCGATGTTTTCAAACAAGCTGAACAACTCTACGCAGCAAAAAATTACTCTGCCGCATTTCAAGAAATGCAACGCCTAGCCCAAACAGGGAATGCCCAAGCCATCTATAACTTAGGCTATATGACTCAAATGGGCCAAGGTACAGCAAAAGACTCTTCTAAAGCCCTCAAATATTATGAAGATGCTTCAAATAAAGGCTATGCCCAAGCGAGTTACACGCTTGCACAAATTTATGAGACTGGTGAATTAGGGGTTGCCAAAGACAGCAACAAATTCAGTCAATATATTCAAAAAGCATCGGCTCAAGGTTCTGATGATGCAACGGTGAAAATTGCGACGATTTTATTTGCTCAGAAGAAACCGCAATCACATCAAATTGCCCTTCAAAAGTTAGCACCTTTAATTAGAAAAGGTAACTATCCAGCGACCCAGGTGAAAGCACTTTATGATATTAGCCAAGGTGTGGAAAATAAAAATCCGTTAATGAAACGCCAAGGTATCGAAGCTTTGCAATCGATTGCTCAAAAAGGCTACGCTCCTGCGTCTATGGCTTTAGCGACCATGATGGCGAATGGCAATATCATTCCGCAAAATTTACCTGAGGCCAAAAAGATCTTTACTGAACTTGCCAATCAAAATGTTCCTAACGCTAAAGAGTCTTTAGCCTCGGTTGATAAGATTATTGCAGAAAAAAGTAAACAGGCTGCAAATGCTCCCGCACAGCCAGCACCCAAAAAATAGTCAATGAAAAGCCCCGTAAGGGGCTTTTCTTTTACCACCACAAAGCAATAAGCCCGCTAACGCCAAGAAAACCAACAACTGTACTAATCATAAGCGGTGTTAATGCTTTTTCATTTAATCCATAAGCTTGTCCAAAAATTCCGAAAGCAATCGGCATTGGTAAAGCAGCAATTAATGTTCCTGCATAAAGCATCTCACGACTTACATTTGGAGTGATCAAAAAGAGAGAAAAAATCACGGATGGCATGAGGATAACTTTAAATATCGCCAACAAAATACTTTCTGTATTTACTGTTGTGATTCCAATACCCACTAAACTCCCGCCAATAGCAAACAAAGCCAAGGGCGAAGCTGTACGTCCAAGTAACTCTAGAGACTGATCAAGTGTCGTAGAAAGATTAACATCGAAAAGAATGCATCCCATTCCAACCAAAATCGCGATAATGACAGGATTCTTGAGTAAGTTTAAAAAAGTCTGTTTTAAAAGCGGTAAAAGATTTTGTTGTTGATGTAAACCAGCTTCGGCCAGAATGAGCATCAGCGCCACAATCAATAAATTTTCAATGATGAGTGTTAAAGAAATATAAATCGCAGCGTGATTACCTATCAACATGGTTAAAATAGCTGTTCCCATAAATCCAGTATTGGACATAGATGCACCCATCGAAATCACGGCGCTATGAGTTAAACTATTTTTAAAATATTTTCGATAGAGAATAAAAGCCAAGAAAAATAAAATTAAAGACCCACCACCATAAGCAAGAAAATAAGCAGGGTGCCAAATGTCTTGTAAGCTTTTATTTGCCAATGAATGGATTAAAAAAGCAGGTAAGGAAATTTTAATTACAAATGCGCTAAGAGCCCTGATCTGTTCAGGTGTTACCAATTTGATGAGGACACAAATATAGCCCATCAATAGCAATATCAAGATAGGTAAAATAACCTGAAAAACCACTGACCATCCTCACTTAGCGAAAGAAAATGGGCAAAGATGACTTTGCCCAATACAATTAAAAAGAGTTAAAAAGCTGCTTTAATCCATGAGGTTGGCAACGTAAATATTGAGGCGCAATTTTAACTTCTGCCCCTAAAGCCGCTGCTGCATGCCAAGGCCATCTTGGGTCATACAACATTGCACGAGCAAGACCAATAGCATCAGCTTGCTGGTTTTCCAAAATTTGTTCGGCATGTTCTGGCTCAGTAATTAACCCTACAGCAATGACTGGAATAGACACATGCTTTTTGACTTGTTCAGCAAATGGAACTTGGTAACCTGCCCCAATCGTAATAGATTGATGCTCGTGCAAACCACCACTAGACACATGCACATAGGCTGCGCCCAATTGCTCTAAAGCTTTTGATAAACCCACTGTAGATTCAACATCCCAGTGCTCGATACTCTCTAACCAATCGGTTGCAGACAGTCTAACACCAACAGGATAACCTTCTGGTACAGCGAGTTTAATTGCCTGAAGGACCTCAAGGGTCATACGCATACGGTTTTCTAAAGAACCACCATATTCATCAGTACGCTGATTGGCAATTGGCGATAAGAATTGATGTAGTAAATAACCATGTGCAGCATGAACTTCAATCAACTCAAACCCAGCTTCTACAGCACGTTTTGCAGCCGCTGCAAAGTCTTGTTGAACCTGTTTAATCTCAGCAATGGTCAAAGCATGGGGCGCTGCATCATGAACAGAAAAAGTACTTTCACTTGGTGCAACCGTTTGCCAACCATGAGGCTGATCTTTTGCAATCTGACCTTTACCTAACCACGGTTTTTCAGTAGATGCTTTACGCCCTGCATGTGCTAACTGAATTCCAAATGGCATTGGTGAAAGTGTATGAACCTTAGCTAACAACGCTTTGATTTGGTCACGTTGCTGATCATTCCAGAGCCCAAGGTCAGCATAGCTAATCCGACCTTCAGGTTGTACAGCAGTCGCCTCAACAATACAAAGTCCTGCGCCAGACAATGCATAATTCGCCCATTGCTGTTCATGCCAATAGGTAATTTCACCGTCATCTGTTGCCGAATATTGGCACATCGGAGCAATTACAATTCTATTGACCAGTTGTAGTGAACCAAAGTTAACCGTTTCAAATAATTTTGCCATTTTTAATTCCTAGAATTGCTTAATTACACGTAAACCTGCACTCCAGTTACGTCCATCCGCTGGTTCAAAGTAGCGTCCATTACCATCATTTACGATCACTGAACCTGCATAGTTTTTATCAAATAGGTTATCAACACGAGCAAAGCTATTCACTTTCCAGTCGCCCATTACCCATGCATAACCCACATTAGCTGAGGTTACACTGTAGCTTGGCGCTGCGTCACTGTTGGTATCATTCACGTATACTTTATCCATATACTGTACATCTATACCGCCATATAGACCTTGCGATGGCTGCCAAGCTAAAGAGGCATAAGCTTGGTTTTTAGCAATTCCTGGAATGGCATTACCCGATGGAATTTGAGCAATACTTCCTAAAGCTGGAATATCAGCATCAAAAGTTGCATCTAAATATGTATAGCTAGCAGTCGCTGTTAAATCTCGCCACAACTTTTTATTCCATGCAAACTCTACGCCTTCACGTAAGGTTTTATCGGCATTACGGAATGTTGATCGACCATTTGAGTTGCCGGCAGAAACGATATCATCTTTGGTTTTAGTTTGAAAAACTGCCAAAGTAAAATCACCTAATTGGTTTTGTGATTTTAAGCCTGTTTCATAGGTATCACTTGTGGATGCGGTTAAATCAAAATTAAAACCACTTTCTCCATCTGGACGATATGCCATTTCAGTAAAAGTTGGCGTTTCAAATCCTTTGGCATAACTCACATAGGCCATGAGTTCAGGTAAAATTTGCCAGCTTAAAGCAGCTGAAGGCAAAACTTTACTGTAATCAGTCTTACCACTATCGTCGCCATTACTTAAATAGTTATCTTTAGATTTGTAATGGACATTGCTATAGCGTACACCCGTATCTAAACGCCATGTGGGTAAGAACTTCCATGACGCTTGTAAATAGGGGTCAATATTCCACAAAGTATTGTCTTCATCACGGCGTAACTTACCTTTTACACCATAAATACCATCTGAATTAAAATTTTCAAAACCTTTACGATCTTCATCCATTGCATCGAGTGCAACACCAACACTTAGAGTAGTATTTGGAAGTAACTCTTTGCCCGTCCAACGGAAATCAGCACCATAATAATCACGCTCAAAATCAATTACCCCGCCTGCATGATTGATGCTGGCATCTTGTGTTGATTTAGGTATAGATTGATATTGAGTGACTTGGCGATTACCTAAATATGCCATGGTATAGAGTTCATTTTTATCATTAATCGGTTTAGACCAAGTCACACCCGTTTGAGTTTGTTCAATATCTTTACGGACATTAAATTGCTTTAAAAATGGAACTTGTTGCTTTGGATTAGCATTCCACTGGTCATGCGTTAAACCCTGCGGGTCATCTGCATGAATTTTGACATAGTTGGTTATCCAGTTGATTTTGCTACCATCATCAAGATTCCAACTGAGTTTTGCATTATTTAATACTTTTTCTGCACCACTATGTTCTCGGTAACCATCAGTATCGAAGTATGATGAACTAATAACATAACTCGGTTCATTCGCACCCTTTGCCCCACCTTGTAGCACGAGTCCTGCTCGGCTTTTATCGTGGCTGCCTCCCGAATAGCTCAGCTCAATTGAGTCTTTCCCTTGTCCTTCTTTAGTAGACGTTAAAATTGTACCGCCTGATGAGTTTCCATATAGCGATGAAAAAGGTCCTGTTAGAACTTCTACATGGTCCAGACTACTTAAATCAATATTAGATGTTTGACCCTGTCCATCTGGCATTGTGGCAGGAATACCGTCCACATACAGGCGAATGCCTCGAACCCCAAAAGTTGAACGTGCACCAAAACCACGCATAGATAACTGTAAATCTTGTGCATAATTTTCACGATTGCGAAGCTGTAAACTCGGTATACCCTTCACAACTTCGGTTAAATTTACTTGTGAAGAAGTATCGACTTGAGGTGCATCTATTCGAAAAACCGAAGCTGGCGTCTGCAAATAGGTGGTATCGGTACGAGTTGCTTCCACATGTAACGTTGGCAATACAGTCACGTCTTGGGTTAAGTCTTCAGCCCACACAATGGGGCTAGAAATACAGCCCATACTCATCAAAATACAGTAATGAAGTCGGTCTAAGCGTAATAAGGACATGCTTATTTCCTTTATTTATATTGTAGTTATCATAACAAAAAGCGGTGTCTTGTCTGGATATTGAATTCGATCTGCATTGTTGTAAATCCAGAACACTCTTCATCGATATCTAAAAATTGATTTCCAGATTAGAATTATCGACTCAAAGATGGATGGTCTTTCCAGCAATATCGTTCAGGCCAATCTTTTGCTTCTTCGGCATAATCAATTCCAATCCGTGGCGTCAACACTACTTCTGGCTGTATTGAAGCTGCCTCAATCCACAGTCCCGTTTCTTCACCTAAAGTCTGGCCTTTTAAAGTTCGATCAATACCCAAATAGCGTGTCAATTTTCCGGGTCCAGCTAGAAGCTTATATTCTTTTTTTGTTGAAGCACCATTTAAAAATGCAGAACGAATCATGACCCCTTCGGGGATACCTTCTGTCTGAGTAATCAGATTGAGCATTTCATACATGCCATAAATTAAGTAGACATAAATCGTACCGCCAGAGCGATACATTACATCTGTTCGTGCTGTGCGCTTGTCATTGTAGCTGTGGCAAGCTTTATCACGAACCCCCAAATAAGCTTCTGTTTCACTAATTGTGCAACGGATGACTTGACCATCAGGTTGTCGCTTACATAATACGCAGCCAATTAAGTCATAAGCCACTTCTGAGGTTTCACGTTGAAACCAGCTTAATGGTAAAATATCTGACATAGTATTCTCTGAAATATTACATACCACACGTTATACTTGATTAATCCAGTATATCTGTTAATTCTGCGAGTTGGCATGCCTGAGTTACCCGAAGTCGAAACAACCAAAACCAGTTTATTTCCTCTATTGAATCAAAAAGTTCTAAGTGTTGAAGTACGTAATCCGAGCTTACGTTGGCCTATCCCAGATGATGTTCAAAAACTCGTTGGACAACATCTCATTGGGTTAAATCGACGTTCAAAATATATTTTGGCAGAGTTTGAACAAGATCAAATGCTCTGGCATTTAGGCATGTCGGGTAGCTTTCGCCTGACCGAGCCAAATGATGAACTAAGAAAACATGATCATCTGATTATTCAATTTGAAGACCAGCAATTACGCTACCATGACCCACGTCGTTTCGGTTGCATCCTTTGGCTTAATACGGAAACTCAAGGCAAACTCATTGATACTTTAGGACCTGAGCCTTTAAGTGCTGACTTTCATGCAGAATATTTAGCTTCCAAACTCAAGAATAAGGCTGTCGGCATAAAAATTGCACTCATGGATAATCATGTAGTCGTCGGTGTAGGCAATATCTATGCAACTGAAAGCTTATTTAATGTTGGCATTCACCCAGCACAACCTGCTGGTGATTTAAGCATGCAACAGATTGAAAAATTGGTTGTTGAAATTAAACGAATTCTAAAGTCAGCAATTGATTTAGGTGGTTCGACTTTACGAGATTACAGCAATGCCATGGGTGAAAATGGTTATTTCCAGCAAACTCTACTTGCTTATGGTCGTGCTGGAGAAATGTGCGTTAACTGTGAAACCACATTAGAAAACTTAAAACTTGGTCAGCGTGCCAGCGTATTTTGTCCCCAGTGCCAACCACTTAAAAAGCTGAGAAAGCCTTAATTTTTTGGAGAAAGACAACATGCAAACAGCAATTGTCCGTCATATTTTAGTCAAAGATAAAGACTTAGCTGAGCAGCTAAAAAAGAAGTTACAAAATGGTGCCGACTTCGCAAAAATTGCCAAGCAATACTCCACCTGTAATTCGGCAAAACGTGGCGGTGAACTTGGCGAAGTCAAAAAAGGACAACTTGTGCCAGTCATCGACAAAGTTGTTTTTACAGCTGCTGAACGTGTGTTACAAGGTCCAATCAAAAGCCAGTTTGGCTATCATCTTTTAGAAGTTAAATTCCGAATGGGCAGCTTACGTTGATTCCATTATTTTAATTATTTTTTTCAGAAGTTTGAGCCTGTGCATTCAGTTGATATGTCCAGGCTTTAACACACTCACCCGACTCTAATTTCACATCTGCGATGACACGCTGGTATTGAAAACCCTCAAAGTCATCAAGCATTTGCCAGTTTTCAGCAAGTTTTTCCGTACTAAACAAATAACCCTCTACCCAATCCGCTTGCGAATCTAACTCAAGCGCTTTTAAGCCTTTGTCAGGACCCCAATCTAAAATATGAATCACACCCTGCACACTAGCTTTTGTCCAGCTTCCACCAATCTGCTCTAAAATATGAGCATTTGCTTTATTCGGACATAAAGTGCCATACACAAAAAGCTGATTCATTTATTTATATCCTTTTTACAATGTACGTAGTTGAGCCTATCGGTAGCCTGTCTATTTTATCAATATCTTTAGTCCAGTATAAAATACTAAGTAATAAAAAACGGTACTCTCGGTACCGTTTCCTATTAATTCAGAATATTGTTAAGCTTGCTTTTTCAACTCATCACGAATTTCACGCAATAACTGAATATCTTCAGGAGTTGCAGCTGGAGCTTCTGGCTCATTCTTATCACGGCGAAGTCTATTTAATAATTTCACCATTAAGAACACTACCCAAGCCAAAATTAGGAAGTTAATTAAAATGGTGAGGAAATTACCATAAGTTAAAACATTGATACCTGCTTTTTGCAAAGCATCTAAAGATTGCAGATTGGTAGGGTTGGATCCTAGAACAATAAATTTCTGCGAAAAATCAACACCACCGCCAGTAATCACACTGATAATTGGCATGATAATATCTTTTACTAAAGAGTCTACGATTTTGCCAAAAGCACCACCAATAATCACACCAATGGCTAAATCCATCATATTGCCTTTAATGGCAAATTCTTTAAATTCTTGAATAATACTCATCTAAACATCTCCAGATGTCGGGGGCCGAAACACGTCATATTTTTCTTTTTCAATGGCATCTTATCGATTTAGATAGTACTCGCCATGATATTGATAATTTAATATTTTTATCAAAAAAAAGAAAACTATCTCACACTTTAACAACATATTCTCTGATAAGAAAAATATGATTTTAAGCTTAGTTTAATTTTAAATAGAACGATTAAAAAAACCGCTGATCGAAATCAGCGGTTTTTATCATCCGAAGATAAGAATAACTTATTTGTTACGCTTACGTTCGTTTTCAGTCAACCAGCGCTTACGGATACGGATTGACTTAGGTGTTACTTCAACTAATTCATCATCTTCAATGAACTCAAGCGCTTGTTCAAGCGTATATTCAATTGCAGGTACTAAAGTTAAAGCATCATCTGTACCAGAAGCACGTACGTTAGTTAACTGTTTAGCTTTAGTTGGGTTAACCACCATATCGTCTGAACGTGAGTTAATCCCTACGATCATACCTTCGTAAACTTCTAACTGTGGTTTAGCGAATAGACGACCACGGTCTTGTAAGCTGAACAATGCATAGCCCAAGCAAGTACCTTGAACCATAGAAATCAACACACCGTTTTGACGCTTCGCAACAGTACCTTGTTTCATCGGACCGTAGTGAGAGAAGCTTGAAGTCATGATTCCTGTACCAGAAGTCATGGTCAAGAATTCAGAACGGAAACCAATTAAGCCACGTGAAGGTACAGTTGCTTCAATACGGATACGGCCTTTACCGTCAACTTCCATATTGGTCATTTCACCTTTACGGTTACCCATTTGTTCCATTACAGAACCTTGGTGCTGTTCTTCAACGTCAAATGTAACGTTTTCGTAAGGTTCTTGTTTTTCACCGTCAACTTCTTTCAAGATTACTTGTGGACGAGATACGCCCATTTCGAAACCTTCGCGACGCATGTTTTCAATTAAAACTGAAAGGTGAAGTTCACCACGACCAGATACTTTAAAACGGTCTGGACTGTCAGTGTCTTCTACACGTAATGCTACGTTGTGAATTAATTCGCGGTCTAAACGTTCACGGATGTTACGTGAAGTAACGAATTTACCTTCTTTTCCTGCAAACGGCGAGTTGTTTACTTGGAAAGTCATTGTTACTGTAGGTTCATCTACAGACAATGGTGGTAAAGCTTCAACATTTTTCGGATCACAAATCGTGTCAGAAATATGAAGTTCATCAATACCTGTAATACATACGATATCGCCTGCTTGAGCAGAATCAACATCAACACGCTCTAGACCGTGGTAACCCATAATTTTTAAGATACGGCCGTTACGTGTCTTACCGTCTTTATCAATAACAGTTACAGGTGTATTTAAACCAATTGAACCACGTTGAATACGACCAACACCGATAACACCTACGAAGCTGTTATAGTCAAGTGAAGAGATCTGCATTTGGAATGGACCATCTGCATCAACTGCTGGTGGTTCAACAATGTCAACGATTGTTTGGAATAATGGCGTCATGTCATCAGCCAATTCTTCTGGAGAAGGACCAGCAACACCACGTAAGCCAGATGCATAAACAACTGGGAAGTCTAGCTGTTCGTCAGAACCGCCAAGGTTGTCGAACAAGTCAAATACTTGGTCAATAACCCAGTCTGGACGCGCGCTTGGCTTGTCAACTTTGTTGATAATTACGATTGGTTTTAAACCACGAGCAAACGCTTTTTGAGTTACAAAGCGAGTTTGTGGCATTGGACCTTCTTGAGAGTCAACCAATAATAATACACAGTCAACCATCGACATTACACGTTCAACTTCACCACCGAAGTCGGCGTGTCCCGGGGTGTCGACGATATTAATACGGTATTCTGTATTCGTACGAGCATCGGTCCATTTAATTGCAGTGTTCTTTGCAAGAATGGTAATACCACGTTCACTTTCAATAGCGCCCGAATCCATGACACGCTCAATCTCACCAGCGCGATCACCAAGAGCACCTGATTGTTGAAGTAATTTATCGACAAGTGTGGTTTTCCCGTGGTCGACGTGGGCAATAATTGCAATATTGCGGAGATTTTTGATATCTGACATAGAATTCGATAAGCCTGAAACTTGAGGGCAAATTATACAGAAAAATTATAGATTTTAGTAGTGACAGTTTATTGACATTGACAAAAAAAATTTCCAATAGCCTGTATTTCGTTTTGTAAAGATAGTTATCTCGATTAGAATAGCGCCAATTTGCAAAATTGCGGCAGACCTACACCCATGTCCAATCAACACTCTCAAGACCATTTAGACCTTGTTTATGGTTTAAATGATCGACCAAAACCTTTGATCGCTTTTTTAGCAGCTTTCCAGCATTTGCTTGCGATTATTGTACCAATTGTTACACCTGGCCTTTTAATTTGCTTAGCTTTAGGCGTTTCACGCACCGAAACTAACATGATTTTATCAATGTCTTTGGTGATTTCGGGTATTGCTACATTTCTACAATGTAAAAAAGTTGGTCCGTTTGGTGCTGGTCTTCTGATTGTTCAAGGCACAAGTTTTAACTTTATTGGCCCTATTATTGGTATTGGTAGTGCAATGGTGGCTGCAGGAACACCAGTCAACCAAGTTATGGCTGCAATTTTCGGTGTAGTAATTGCTGGCTCCTTTATTGAAATGGGTGTTTCGCAAATTCTTCCATGGGTAAAAAGACTAATTACTCCTTTGGTGACAGGTATTGTTGTTTTATTAATTGGCTTAACGCTTATTAAAGAAGGCTTGATTAGTATGGGTGGTGGCTACCAAGCCATGCAAGATCATACTTTTGCAAGTGCAGACAACCTTATTATGTCATGTACCGTACTTGCCATTATTATTGTACTCAATCGTATTCGAGTAGTTTGGATTAAAAGCTCAGCTATTTTAATCGCGCTAGTGATTGGCTACATTCTTGCTGGATTTATGGGACATCTAGATTTCTCTAGTATTAAAGATGCGCCCCTCGTACAAATTCCAACACCAATGCACTTTGGTTTGAGCTTCTCATGGGGTTTATTCATTCCAATGGCATTCATTTATTTGGTGACTTCTTTAGAAGCCATTGGTGATGTGACAGCAACCAGTAAACTTTCTAACCAACCCGTTAATGGTCCTGAATGGATGAAACGCATTAAAGGTGGTGTATTAGTAAATGGTGCAAACTCTTTACTCGCTGGATTATTTAATACTTTTCCAAGTTCTGTTTTCGCTCAAAATAATGGTGTAATTCAACTCACTGGTGTGGCTAGCCGCTATGTAGGTATCTGGATTGCTGGATTACTTATTTTATTAGGTCTATTTCCTGCGGTAGCTGGTGTTATACAAGCAGTACCTCAAGCAGTTTTAGGTGGCGCTGTTATGGTGATGTTCGGTGCCGTGGCTGCATCAGGCATTAATATTCTTTCATCTATTCACCTTGATCGCCGAGCATTATTAATTATTGCCATCTCACTTGCATTAGGTTTGGGTGTTGCTCAAGTTCCTCAAATTTTAGAGCATCTTCCAGAATTATTTAAAAATATTTTTAGCTCTGGCGTAGCAACAGGTGGTATAGCCGCATTAATTTTAAATGTTGTGCTTCCTGAAACGCATAAATAACTAACTTTTAATTTTGATTACTGCCCAGCCCCCACTGGGCATTCTTCTTCATGAGAGATGTACATGGATCCTAGAAGTGAAGTGGTATTAAGACAGCAAGACTATTTAAAAGGTAGTATCTTGTTAATTAATGCACCGAATGATGCCTTAGTCAGTCAATTACCAGCTGGAACTGATGCGTCAGTCTGGACATGGAACCATGCCGACTATCAAGGATTTATAAATAGTGGAACAAAAGCACACTTCTCAGTTGAGTTTCCATCACAAGAATTCGACCAAGCAATTATTTTTGTTCCAAAATCTAAAGAGCTCTTGAATTACATATTGCATGTAGTAATGAGCCATCTTAAAACCAATCAATCTGTTTTTTTAGTTGGTGAAAAAAAGGGTGGTGTAGAAAGAGCCTCTAAACAATTACAAAGCTTTGGTAAAGTACTAAAACTTGATAGTGCTCGCCATTGTCAATTGTGGCACTTAAAGATTGAGAAAACAGAACAGATTAAACCTCTAGAAAAATGGCTTAAAACTTATACTGTTCAGGTGAATGAACAAGAGCTTACGATTTGTGCTCTTCCTGGTGTTTTTAGCCAAAATCATCTAGATGTCGGAACTGCTGTTTTACTCCCTTATCTTAATCAGGTGAAATCAGGTAGAATTGCCGACTTCGGGTGTGGTGCTGGAATTATCAGTTGCTATTTGGCAAAAATAAATTCAAGTAATATTATTCATGCCCTAGATATTGATGCTTTCGCTTTACGGTCAACGGAAATGACTTTTAGTCGAAATGGAATAGGTTCAGACCAGTTGAGATTGCAGCCTGTGATAGGTATTGCAGACGCTCCAACAGAACTCGATGCCATTGTCAGTAATCCTCCTTTCCATCAAGGTATTCATACCAACTATGATGCAAGTGAAGGACTCTGCCAAAACGCTAAAAAACATTTAAAGGCATCAGGTGAGCTATGGATTGTAGCAAACCGTTTTTTAAACTATCCGATCTTAATTGAGAAGCACTTTGGTCAGTGCCAGATTAAAACTGATCTTCAAGGCTTTAAGGTGTTATATGCCTGTGCATAACAAACTATGTAAGGAATCTCCATGAGCGAAACACATGCTCCTGAAAAACTCCAGCGTAAGCTTGGGGCTCGTCATCTGAATATGATCGCCATTGGTGGTTCCATTGGTACAGGCCTCTTCCTTGCTTCTGGATCGACCATTGCAAATGCTGGCCCAGGTGGAGCACTACTCGCCTATTCTCTTATTGGTATTATGATTTATTTCTTAATGACCAGTTTAGGTGAACTTGCAACCCATAATCCAACTTCTGGAGCTTTTTTTACATATGGTAGTCGTTATGTCGAAGAAGGCTTTGGCTTCGCTTTAGGTTGGAACTATTGGTATAACTGGGCAATTACAGTTGCATTCGAACTTGTTGCAGTTCAGTTTATTATGAAGTTCTGGTTCCCTGATATTCCAGGGTTTTACTGGAGTGCCCTGTTCCTCATCGTAATTTTTGCAATCAATGCCATGACAGTAAAAGGATTCGGCGAAAGCGAATTCTGGTTCTCAATGGTAAAAGTGATCGCAATCGTTGCCTTTATTATCATTGGCTTAGCCATGATCATTAAGATTATGCTAACGCCAGGTGTCGCAGCTTTTGGAAACTGGACCTATAAAGAAGCACCTTTTGTTGGTGGTTTACAGGCCATGATCGGTGTAGCAATGATTGCTGGATTCTCCTTCCAAGGGACTGAAATGGTGGGGGTTGCTGCTGGTGAATCTAAAGATCCAAAGAAAACGATTCCCCTTGCAATCAAACAGATTTTCTGGCGAATCTTATTATTTTATATTTTATGTATCTTCATTATCGGCACGCTAATCGCCTATGATGACCCAAATTTATTACAAGCTGCTACCACTGAAAATGTTGCACTTTCTCCGTTTACATTGCTCTATGAAAGAGTTGGCTTTGCTTTTGCAGCTGGTTTAATGAATGCTGTCATTCTTACTGCTATTTTGTCAGCAGGTAACTCAGGCATGTATTCATCAACTCGTATGTTATTTAAAATGGCTCAGGAAGGTCGTGCACCAAAGTGGTTTGCAAAACTTGATGGTCGTGGCGTTCCAATGAATGCACTATATGCCACCACATTTATTGCCGCTTTTTGTTTCTTGACAACGTTTATTGGTGAAAAACAAGTCTTTAACTGGCTACTTAATATGTCAGGGATGTGTGGTTTTATTGTCTGGCTGGGCATTGCTATTTCACACTATCGTTTCCGTAAAGGTTATATTGCTCAAGGATATAAATTAGAAGATTTAGCTTACCGTGCCAAATTTTTCCCATTTGCCCCTTGGTTTGCCTTTATTCTCTGTTCAATCATCATCTTAGGGCAGAACTATCAAGCCATTTTAGGTGGAAAAATTGACTGGTTAGGCCTACTTTCAACCTATATTAGTTTGCCATTATTCTTAATTATTTGGTTAGGCTATAAGTGGAAAAATAAAACTAAACTGATCGCTTATGATCAAATGAATGTGAAGCCAGAGCAAGACTAAGAATCAGCAATTAAAAGTAAATCAAAGATCAAAAGCTTGATCTTTGATTTAAAAAGCGTAAAATGCCGTTCAGATTTTCAACGGCGCTTTTAAATAAGGAGGACATCATGCCAACACTACAAGGTAAAACAGATTAAATAATTTGGCACGATGTCAGCTCACGGACAAGTGTACAAATTCACTTCACTTGTCCGAATGCTCAAATTTAAGACCTAGCATTCGCTAGGTTTTTTTATGCCTGCTCGGACAAAAATAAGAGAAAAATTATGGGCATACAAAAAATGTTAAATGAGGAAGCACTTTACAGTGTTCCCGTTAAGATTTTCACTCAAGATATAGATAGTGAAAGTATCGAACAACTCAAGAAAATGGCACAGCTGCAATTTATATACTCACATATTGCTGTTATGCCAGATGTTCACGTAGGAAAAGGCGCGACTGTAGGCAGTGTTATTCCAACTAAACATGCCATTATCCCAGCTGCTGTAGGTGTAGATATTGGCTGTGGAATGAATGCAATTCGCTTAAGTCTAAAGGGCTCGCAATTGCCTGATAACTTAAGTCGTTTACGCGATGCAATCGAACGTAAAGTACCAGTCGGATTTGCTTTGCATAAACAAGTTAAAGCAAAAGCTTCTAGCATTATTCCACTTGAAAAACGCTTAGAGCCTATTATCAAAAAGCATCCTGGACTTGTTCGAATGCTTCGACAATTTGATGCAACATGGCAAAAGCAACTTGGTACTTTAGGTGGTGGCAACCACTTTATCGAGCTATGTATTGATGAAAATCAAGACGTATGGGTAATGCTACATTCAGGTAGCCGAGGACTGGGTAACGTTATTGGCACTTATTTTATTGAATTAGCCAAGAAAGAAGCACAACATCGTTTTGGTCACGTACCAGATAAAGACTTAAGTTATTTTGCCGAAGGCTCAAACAGTTTTGATGATTATGTAGAAGCTGTAGAGTGGGCTCAAGAATATGCTTTTGAAAATCGCAAGGAAATGATGCGTTTAATTTTAGAAGCGATTCGCCCACTTCTACCCTCGTTTCAAATGACCAAAGAGGCTATTAATTGTCATCATAACTATGTAAGCCGTGAAACACATTTCGGTGAAAGTTTATTGATTACCCGAAAAGGTGCAATTCGAGCAGGCTTAGATGAATTAGGCATTATTCCAGGTTCAATGGGAGCACGCTCTTATATCGTCAGAGGTAAAGCAAACCCTGATTCATTTTGTTCTTGTTCTCATGGAGCCGGTCGCAAGATGAGTCGAAGCAAGGCAAAAACTCTTTTTAACCAGCAAGATCTTATTGAACAAACCCAAGGTATTGAATGCCGCAAAGATAGTGGTGTTGTCGATGAAATCCCAAGTGCTTATAAAGATATTGATGAAGTCATGGCAAATCAGGCCGACCTCATTGAAGTTGTTCATACACTTAAACAAGTTTTATGTATTAAAGGTTAAAGCATGAAAATTAAAGAAATGCCAAAAATCAAAGTCCGTAATCAAGTAGCTCTTTCCCCTTTACTTCACAAAGGTGGAATGCATGAAACGGAGAAACCTCGTGCTCAACATCGTAGAGATAGACAAGATGCTAAACAGCAATTAAGAAAAGGAGATTGGTAAATACTTTAGACCAAGATCGAAAGTAATTATTATTAAGGAGATATAGAAATGACTAAATATTTTAAAAATCGCAATAAAAAAAGCGACTCTAACGAGTCGCTTTTTTACTGTTCAAGAACTCAAATTATTGAGCTGCTGCAGGAGCTGCCGCTTCTTGACCAGGTTGAACAACTACAGTACGGCTACCAGTGATTGTCGCGAATACACGACGGTTCATAGCACGACCTTCTTTAGTTTTGTTGTCAGCAATCGGTTGATCCCAAGCGAAACCTTGAGTAGACAAACGAGATGCATCAACGTTGTATTCATTTACAAGAGCTGATTTAACAGAGTTAGCACGAGCTAAAGATAAACGTTCGTTTAACTTACGTGGACCAGTGTTATCTGTGTGACCTTCGATACGTGCAGTAGCGTTAGGGTATTCAGTTAACTTCTCAGCAACTTTAGCGATTTCTGGCTTGTATTGGTCTTTGATGTTTGATTTGTTAGTATCAAAGAACACACGAAGTTCCATGTTAAGGTCTTCAGTTAACTCTTGTGGTTGTGGAGCAACTGGAGTTGGTTCAACTGGAGCAACTTCTACTACAGGAGCAGCAGGCTTCAAGTGACCACCAAGAACTACGTTTAAACCAGCAAGAGCTGTATAGTTCCAGAATTTTTCGTCAAAGTTATAAGTACCACGAGCTTCTGTACGAAGAGATAAAGCATCGTTTAAGCGCCAGAAAGCACCAAAACCAGCATTACCTAAAGTACCTTCTTCATCATTATGGTACGCAAGATCAGGAATCTCGTATTTGTAGTGACCAGCACCTAACAATACGTATGGCTTGATTTTGCTGTCATAGTTTTTAGTGATTAAATCAGAAGTAACATAGAAGTTACCGTTGATTTGTTTTTGTTTGTATTCAGCGCCAGCAGCAAGACCGTCTACATCACCTTTAACTTGGTTATATTCAGCTTCGAAACCTAACCATGGAGTTAACTCAATACCAAGAGCTGCACCAACGAATAAATCGTCTTGTAGTTCAGGTCCGTTAGTTAACTCACCTTTGTCACCGCCATTGTTGTGTTGGCTGTCTTGGAAAGTGTAACCAAGCAATAATGGTGTAACAGTTACGCCAGCATTAGCAGCAGCTAATGGAGCAGCAACAAGCATAGCAAGTGCAATACGACTCAATTTCATGGATATCCTCCAGAGATAACAATTGTTGTTCAAGCTCAGCCTAAATTTATTGGCCCCTGAGATATTTTCACCCCAGTATTATTTTTAAGCTATTCACATTTGAATCATACAAACACTTGATAGACTTTCCAAGTGCTTGATAATTTTAATCAAGTAAATTATTGACAAAATTACTTACAATTTCCGTTGTAATTCGGTAATTTTTTACTCAACTAGCAAATATGAACAACTTCTTTCTTTCGCTTAGGGTGATTTTACCAGTATTCTAGCGTCCTGATAACCTTTATTTAATTTTGTGTTTCCTCATTATAAAAAGTCATATAAATCATTGATAGAACGCATAAAATCAAAATATTTCTTTATATATTAAGGAATTTTAATGTTTAAATCTCCCGGTTTCACATTGATGGAACTCACTATAACGCTCGCAATTCTTATGATTATGTTCACCCTAGCCCTTCCTTTATACCACCAATTTATGGCTTCAATGGAATTAAAAAACACGCCTCAACTACTCACAATTCATATACAAAAAGCCAAATACGACGCAATTCTACGACATAAGAGTGTCGTACTTTGCCCAAGTGTTGATTTGTCTATATGTAATAGTAATTGGGATACAAGGCTTATAAGCTTTGTAGACACAAATCATAATCTACAAAGAGAAAGTGACGAAGAAATATTAACCAATATTGAACTTAATCATCGTTATGGCTCTTTGAAATTTCAAAAATTTGGCAAAAAATTAAATAGTATCGTATTTCAGGGAGATACCGGACTTCCACGTGAGTCTAACGGCAGTTTTACTTATTGTTCTTATAATCAGCTTAAAAATTTTAAATTAGTTCTTAGCAAAATGGGGCATGTACGCCTAGAAGAACTTCAAAATTGTTAGAACTCTACAGTCTAATACAGAATCCAAGCCATCCCCCCATTTTGCAATATACTGCTTAAGTTTTAATGTTTTCTTAATTTGAGATAAAGAACAATCGGAGATTACAACAATGACTGATATCGTAATTGTTAATGGTGCTCGTACTGCCATGGGTGGTTTTCAAGGATCACTATCAGGACTTACAGCGCCTGAACTAGGTGCTGTAACGATTAAAGAAGCAATCGCACGAGCAGGTTTACAACCTACTGATGTCCAAGAAGTCATTATGGGTTGTGTTCTTCCTGCTGGCTTAAAACAAGGTCCTGCTCGTCAAGCAATGCGCAAAGCTGGCTTACCTGATTCTACAGGTGCTGTGACGATTAATAAGCTTTGTGGCTCTGGCATGAAAGCTGTGATGCAAGCAACAGACATGATTAAAGCTGGCAGTGCTGAAATTGTTGTTGCCGGCGGTATGGAGTCTATGACAAATGCACCTTATGTTTTACCAAAAGCACGTGCTGGCTATCGTATGGGCCATGGTGAAATTAAGGATCACATGTTTCTTGATGGACTTGAAGACGCTGAAACTGGTCGTTTAATGGGTTCTTTTGCTCAAGATATGGCAAATACTCGCGGCTATACACGCGAGCAAATGGATGACTTTGCGATTCGCTCTTTAAAACGTGCTCAAACAGCAATTACCGAAGGTTATTTCAAAGATGAAATCGTTTCGGTTACCGTGCCTAGTCGCAAAGGCGATGTCGTTGTTGATCAAGATGAACAACCTTTAAATGCAAAAATTGATAAGATTCCTTCACTTAAACCAGCTTTTGCAAAAGACGGTACAATTACCGCAGCAAACGCCAGCTCTATTTCAGATGGTGCATCTGCATTAGTATTAACCTCAAGTGAGGTTGCTACTCAACGTGGTTTACAGCCACTGGCAAAAATTATTGCAACAGCTTCAAACTCTCAACATCCTTCAGAATTTACAATTGCTCCTGTTGGCGCTATTGAAAAAGTTCTTAAAAAAGCGGGTTGGAATGCTCAAGATGTTGACCTGTGGGAAATTAACGAGGCTTTTGCCATGGTTACCATGTGCCCAATTGATGATTTCAAACTTGATGCTGAAAAAGTCAATATTAATGGTGGTGCTTGTGCATTAGGTCATCCAGTAGGTTCTACAGGTTCTCGTATTATTCTTACGCTGATTCATGCACTAAAACGTACTGGCGGTAAAAAAGGTGTTGCAGCACTTTGTATTGGCGGTGGTGAAGCAACAGCCGTTGCGATTGAACTTATTTAATTAAAATTAACTATTTTAAAATCCCACTTCGGTGGGATTTTTTTATGAAAAAACTACAAAAAAAGACCCACAAAATCACTTTTAAGTTTTAACTTATTCTTTTAAACGAAAACAACAATGGATAATAACAATGCAACTCAATCACTACCTCAATTTCCAAGGTCAGGCAGAGCAAGCCTTTAATTTTTATAAATCAGTTTTTGGTGGCGAGTTCGCCATGTTAAGTCGCTATGGTGATATGCCACCGTCAGAAGGTGTGACATTATCTGAAGCGAACAAAAATCTGGTTCTTCACGTTTCTCTACCTATCAATGAATACACTGTACTCATGGCATCAGATACAAATGATCAGTTCTGTGCGCCTAACAGTGTTTTTACCCAAGGCAATAATCACTACATCGCAATTAACCTTGAAAAGGACGAGCAAGAAAAAGCTAAACAACTTTTTGATGCGTTGTCTGTAAATGGTCAAATTGAAATGCCTCTAGAAAAAACGTTCTGGGGTGCATTATACGGAGCGTTTACCGATCAATTTGGTATAAAGTGGATGGTTAACTGCCAACTTGATACATAATTTTCAATATAAAAAATCCCGCAAATTGCGGGATTTTTTATTTCAGGATTTATTGAGCACCTGTTTGATAACTCGCTTCTGGCACACCAGTTGAAGCTTGATACGGATTGGTAAAGTCTTGCAAACCTGCCGCAGCTTCTTGTACGTCTTTGCCTTCTTTTACGACAAAGCTATCAAAATCAGAACGCTTTAAGTAGTTTAAAACATCCTTAAACACATCACCTGTTGCACGTAGCTCACCTTGGAAACCTTGGCGGCGTAATAGTGCTGCAAATGAGTAACCTCGGCCATCACCGAAACCTGCAAACTCAATAAAAATTGCATCAAGTTCATTTAATGGGAAAGTATGATTTTCAGGTGAATCATTTACAGTTACATACAAAGCTTTTTTGCCTTGAACGTTAGCTAATTGATCAAGTTGAGCCGTTGTTACCACAACATCACCTTGAGGAACTACACCATCTTCCGCAATGATTTGATAAGTATTATCTGCAATCGTGCCATCTTTATAAAGCACTGGTAGAGCTGTATTAAGCATATGCACGCTCCTTAAATGGTTGAATTCCTACACGGCGATATGTATCAACAAAACGCTCACCTTCCGTACGCAAATCAAGATAAGTATTTAATACTTCCTCAATTACATCAGGCACAGCATCTGCTGCAAATGATGGCCCTAAGATGTCACCGATTGATGCATCATGGTCAGAATTACCACCTAATGTAATTTGGTAGAATTCAGCGCCTTTCTTATCTACACCTAAAATACCGATGTTACCTACGTGGTGATGACCACAAGCATTCATACAACCAGAAATATTTAGATCTAAATGACCAAGATCATAAACTTTATCTAAGTCATCAAAACGACGTGTAATTGCTTCAGCAATTGGAATTGATTTCGCATTTGCAAGTGAACAGAAATCACCGCCCGGGCAACTAATAATATCGGTAATAAAACCAATATGTGCACGTGCCATATTTTGCTGTTCAAGCGCTTGCCATACATCGAACAAATCTTTTTGAGGCACATCTGCCAAAGCAATGTTTTGTTCGTGAGTCGTGCGAAGTTCACCGAAAGTATATTTATCAGCAAGATCTGCAATAAAGTTCATTTCTTCAGTGGTCATATCACCCGGCGCGATACCTGCACGTTTTAGAGAAATCGTAACAATACGATACCCCTTCACTTTATGCGCATGCGTGTTGATGTTGAACCACTGTTTAAATTTTGGATGCTCAGCAAATAAAGCTGTAAAGTCTTCATCTGCTAAATCTTGATAATCAAACGGGGTGAATTCTTCATCCAGTTTTTTCAAGATTTCTGGCTGAATTTTCAATGCTTCACGTGTATGTTCAAACTCAGCTTCAACTTTTTGAGCAAACACTTCAGGCGTTAATGCTTTAACTAGAATTTTAATACGCGCTTTGTATTTATTATCACGACGGCCATGCAAGTTATAAACACGTAGAACCGCTTCTAAATAAGCAATTAAATCTTCACGCGGTAAAAACTCACGAATAACGCTACCAATGATTGGAGTACGGCCTAAACCACCACCAGCCATAATTTTATAGCCAATTTCGCCCGCTTCATTACGCACGATATAAACACCAATATCGTGGAATGCAGTTGCCGCACGATCTTTTTCTTCAAGTGCAGAAACAGCAATTTTGAACTTACGTGGTAAGAATGCAAATTCAGGGTGGAACGTACTCCACTGACGAATCAACTCACATGTTGGACGTGGGTCTGCAATTTCACCAGCAACCACACCTGCGTATTGGTCAGTTGTTGTGTTACGAATACAGTTACCACTGGTTTGAATGGCATGCATTTGTACAGTTGCAAGTTCTGCCAAAATATCTGGCACATCTTCAAGTGCAGGCCAGTTCAACTGGATGTTTTGACGTGTAGATACGTGTGCATAACCACGGTCATAAGCAGTTGAAACTTCAGCAACTTTACGTAATTGCTTAGAATTCATTAAGCCATACGGCACAGCAATACGCAGCATAGGCGCATAGCGTTGCACATATAAACCATTTTGCAAACGTAACGGACGATATTCATCTTCAGAAAGTTTGCCAGCTAAATAGCGTTCAGTCTGATCACGGAACTGAGCAACTCGTTCATTAACCAGCTGCTGGTCGAAATCGGTATATAAATACATGGCGTATGGCTAGTAGATTCATTATTAAGGCGGATAGCATAGCGAGCTTTCATTCATCAATAAAATGCTTTTTTTGCATATTTAATAACGGTTTTATTGATAAGCTTTAATATAAATCGACATAAAAAAGCCCGGATAAATCCAGGCCCTTTCTATAAAAGCTTTTTATTTGTTATCTGGTAAGGCATAGGCCACTAAATAGTCGCCCATTTTTGTACCAAATGAACCATGACCACCAGCCATGATCACAACATATTGCTTACCATTGATTTCATAAGTCATTGGTGTTGCTTGTCCACCCGCTGGTAAACGCGCTTCCCAAAGTTTCTTACCGTTAGTAACGTTAAATGCACGTAAGTAGTTATCTTGAGTTGCACCAACAAACATGACATTACCGGCAGTAGAAATTGAACCACCTAAACCAGGTACACCAATTTTCACAGCTGGTAACTGGAACAAGTTCGGTAAGCTGTCACGAATTGTACCAATACGTTTTTTCCATACCACTTCATGAGTTTTCAAATCAACGCCAGCTACATAGCCCCAAGCTGGTTGTTTACAAGGTAAACCAAGCGGAGATAAGAATGCGCTAATTTCAACACCATAAGGTACGCCGTACATTGGTTGTACACCCTGCTCAGTTCCCGCACCTTTTGCAGTTTGTGCACGGTTTGGATCGGCAGGAATTAAACGACTTACGAATGGCAAACCAATCGGGTTCATTACAGCAACCTGACGGTCAGGGTTAACTGACATACCGCCCCATTCAAACACACCTAAGTTACCAGGGAAAACTAAAGTACCGTTTTCAGATGGTGGAGTATAAATACCATCGTAATTTAGACGTTTGAAAGATACACGACACATGAGCTGATCAAGCATAGTGGCACCCCACATGTCTTTATCAGTCAATTTATCTTGTGGAGCCAAGTTCAAGTCAGAGAATGGCTGAGTTTTTGAATAATGCTCGCCTTTAGTTTGTGGTCCACGTTTAACTGTTTGTGGAACTGGTTTTTCAGTTACAGGAACAATTGGTTGACCATTACGACGATCAAGAACAAAGGCATTACCTGTTTTAGTCAATACATAGATTGCAGGAACAGTTTGGCCAGCTTTGTTTTTGATATCAGCTAAAGATGGTTGTGATGGTACGTCCATATCCCATAAATCATGATGGGTTGTCTGGAAGTTCCACACTAATTTACCAGTTGAAGCATTAATCGCTAACATCGAGTTCGCATAACGCTCTTTCAACTCGGTACGGTCACCACCCCAGATATCTGGAGTACCTACACCTGTTGGAACATAAACGATATCAAGTTTGGCATCGTATGCTAAAGGAGCCCACGCATTTGGTGAGTTATGAACGAAATTCGTACCTTCGCCCGGCATTGCATTTGGATCTGCTGCGCCAGTATCAAATACCCAAAGGAGTTTACCAGTGTTAACGTCGTATCCACGAATTACACCAGATGGTTCTTTATTTGAGTAGTTATCTGTTACCGAACCAGCAATAACAACAGTTGAACCAGTCACGATACCAGGAGATGTTGGGTTGTAACCACCTGGATAAGCATATGGCATAAACTCTTGCAAGTTCACTTCACCATTTTTACCAAAGTCAGTACATGCTTTACCAGTGTCAGCATTCACCGCAACTAAACGGCCATCATTCACAGGAACAAAGACTTTACGCGGACATTGTGTAGAGTCAGATTTCTTGCTTTGAAGACTCGTTGCAAACTCAGTTGTGTTGTTTGCATCGTAATACATCACACCACGGCAAGTTAAATGCTGGAACGATTTATCCGTTTTAAGCTTCGGATCAAAACGCCATTTTTCTTTACCTGTCGCAGGATCAATTGAAATTAATTGCTGGTGAGCAGTACAGATAAACATGTTATTACCGATTTTAATCGGTGTAACCTGATTGGTCGTTTCGCCAGAGTCGTTATCTGTCTTAAGATCGCCAGTACGTAAAGTCCAAGCAACTTTCAAATCTTTTACGTTTTGATCATTAATCTGTTTTAACGGAGAATAACGTACGCCTGCTTGAGTACGACCATACGCTGGCCAGTCACTCTCTGCTACACCCGGAACTGCTTGAGCAGTTTCTGGTTGAGGTGTCTTGATTTCACCATTAATTTCTTGCGGATCGTTGAAAATCGAATAGACCATCAACAAGATTGCAATTGCTAGAGTTGAAGATAAGGCAACTTTACTTGATCCAAGGTTGCTGATTCCACGAGTTACGGCTGGAACCAATAACCATAAACCAAGAATACCTAAAATATCTAAACGAGGTGCAAGCGCCCAGAAGTCTGTTCCAACTTCCCAGACACCCCAAATAATGGTACCCAGCATTAAAGCAGCGTACACCCACAATGCTGTAGATGCGCGCTTATAGAGTTGCCATGCAACAATCAGGAGTAATACACCAGTAATAATATAGTAAATTGAACCGCCTAATGTAGCGAGCCAAATACCTCCAATTAACAGGAATAACGCTAATAACCCAATAATAATTACGGTAAAAGTCGTTAAACCTGATCTTGAAGTAGGTTGAGTCATAAACCACCTCTTATCAATCATCATTTTTATCGGAAAGATAGGCCAAGCTTTTCATCAAAAATCGGCCTATCGATACATCTAAAACAAAACTCAGGCATAAAGAAAAAACGGAAGGTCAGGATTATTCAATCAATGATTTAGCCCTCGACAATCCGTTTTCAGAGTAATTACGCTTAGAATGCAGTTGAGAATTTAATACCGCCTACCCAAGTGTTATCACCATTTTTTAATGCGCCAACATGACGAACATATTGCACATTTGGACGGATAGTTAGCCAGTTTGTCGCATGAATACCGTAGTAAAGCTCGGTATTGTATTCAGTGTCGTATTCTTTATTTTGGACATCGTTCCAATCATCGTTGATATGGATACGCGCAACACCTAATGCCAACTCATCTTGAGGACGTTGATTGAGCAAACCTTTATAGACTAAGCCTACATTTTGCATGTTATCAATTTTGTTGGTATCAGAGTCGTGGAACGTCAGGTTCACAAATCCAGTCAAACCACGGTCTGTTTGATCAGCAGGCTGGAATAATTTTTGTTTTGCAGTTACCCATACACCTTGCTTATGAGATGTTTGAGCCTTATTTGTAATTTCTTCGGCATCAGCAGTGCTGTAGTAATACCCTAAACGGTATTCACCAGCCATACTTTGAGCGCCTAATTTAGGTGACCAAACCACTTCAGCAGGAATAATTGCCCCATGTGAACCATCAGTACTTAGGTTAAAACCTTTGCCTCGGTCCAAATTTTCCGGGTTATATTCATATACACCAACTTGCGTATATAGATCGGGTTGCAAGTTATATTTAACACGCATTGCCCATTGGCTGACTGGCCAGTTATACCACTGATCGCCAACCCAGTTACCAACTTGCGAACCACAAAGCGCCAAGTTCTGGAAATCACAGTCAAAACTATTAAAGTCTTCACCTTCACCAAAACGACCCACTTTAACGTCTAACTTCTGGTCAAGAAATTTTTTCTTGATCCACAAATCAGTTAAACGCCAAGTTTGCTCACGCCCCCACACTTCTTGTACCGAGCTTAAGTGCCCCGCCAAAGCTGGTGAATGTTCAGAAAGCGATTGCCCATCACGATAAGTTAATGTGATTTGAGCTTCAGTATCTTGCCACCCTAAAATTTTGTTTAGATCAAAATGAGTTCCTAAAGCAAGTTGTCCCGTATAAGCACTGCCATGCGTTGATGTATTTTTTGAATCTAAAATACCGGCGTATTCGCCGGTATATCCAAAAGAAAAATCATAACCTTGTGCTTGTAACGCGGTGCGTTGACCGTTCCAATCACTCAACATCCACGGACTATTTGGGTCGAATGCAGCAGCAGCTTGTGCGTGCTGTATGAAAAGAGTAATTGATAAAACGGATAAACAGGAAGCCATCAAGGATTTATGTGTTTTCATGTTTACATACCTTTTATGTCTTTGTTTATAAAGGGTACGCTAATTTTATGTAAAGAAATTATTCAAAATGTTAATCAATTGATTAATCTAATAATAATCTTAATACACCGTGTCTAAGAAATGGCCTCACCTCTTTACCATTGTCCTTCACCAAGTTTTTGACCTATAAAGGAATATCTCATTTTTGATCTTGAAAACTTAATTGGGCAAGCCAACTGCGATTCTGTATCTGCTGTATTATTCTGCAAAGGAACATCCACAATCCATCCACGTTGTTGTGCTAAGGGCGAATTTAATGACTCAGTGAGACTTAAAACAGGTTCTACACACACATCAAGGTTTGCAAAAATTTCATGCCACTCTTTAAATGTTTTGCTTTTAATTTTTTCTTGAATGGCTTGTTTAACTTCTTTCCGATCTTCGGCATCTAATGAAGCGCCCTTTTGTAATAGTAGGGGCAGATCAAGCGCTATGGATAACCCCGACATAAATTGTGGTTCAAGACTACCAATTGAAAGATAACGACCGTCTTGGGTCATATAGTAGTCATAGAAAATACCACCATTGAGCATGCCATGCTCTGGGGCCTGCTCGACTTGTGCAGCGAGTGTGGCTGATGCAGCCATACTATTTAAGCTAGCAACACAATCGGTCATGGAAATATCAATATATTGCCCCATACCACTACGCCCGCGTTCAACCACCGCCGCTAAAATAGCAATAACGGCATGAAGTGAACCACCTGCAATATCTGCAACTTGAATACCGAGTGGCGGTGGACCACTGTCTTGTCGGCCGCTATACCCAGCAATACCAGCTAAAGCTAAATAGTTAATGTCATGCCCTGCTCTATCTTTATAGCTTCCTGTTTGTCCATAACCTGTAATTGAGCAGTAAATTAAGCGTGGATTAATTTCGGCAAGTGTTGAGTAATCTAATCCTAGACGGCGCATAACATCAGGTCGAAACTGCTCTATGACAATATCAAACTCGGAAATTTTGGCTTTAATTAATTCGATACTTGTCGGATCTTTTAAATCGAGAACAACCGACTGTTTATTTCGGTTTAAATAACTATGTGCCGTTGCTTGCCCATTTGCATAGGGCGGCATGATCCGAATTAAATCTGGACGCGTTGGAGATTCGATATGAATGACTTCTGCCCCCATATCGGCTAAATACATTGTGGCAAAAGGTCCAGGTAAGAGTGTCGAGAAATCGAGAACTTTAAGTCCATTTAATGCTGTCGTCATCGTTTTTTAACCACTATTATTCATATTTTCTTTTATATTAGTTAAGCAAATATTCTAAAACAATGTCATGTTCAGCCATTTACCTTGATCATTTCGGCAATTTAACATGTAAAAAGTGCTTTTACTTTGTTGTAAATCGCCAATTTATTTTTTTAGACGGTCATTTAGGTCAATTTAAAGTGAACATCAAAGAGACTGAAGGATTCAATATGAGTCGCGATACGATTAGCATCCACTTCGTGAATGCGGCTTTGACAGGCGTAAAGCGCCTTGGCATGGATGTTGAAATGCTCCTTTCACATGTGGGCATTGAAGCGGAATTATTACGTCAACCTAAAGCTCGAATCTCACCAGAACAATACACTCGTTTTATAAAAATGTTGTGGATGGTCACACAGGATGAACACGTTGGATTTGACGTACAGCCACGTCGTCTGGGCACTTTTGCCATTATGTGTCAGTTGATTATTCACGCAAAAACATTGGGTCAAGCCCTTGAACTGTCATCTCAATTTTACAAATTATTTGGCGATGAATGGTCTGTCAGCCTAGAGCGTGACAAGCATGAAGCACGCCTAGTTCCGCTCATTCCAAAAACTTTAGATCCAGATCATTTCATTACCGAAAGTATGCTTATGATTTGGCACGGTCTGGCATCATGGCTCATTGAACGCCGTTTGCCGTTAGAGCGTGTTCATTTTAGCTACCCACGTCCTGCACATGCAGATGAATATGATGCATTATTTTTTGCACCCGTTATGCAGTTTGACGCACCGCGTACAGAAATAACCTTTGCGGCTGATTATCTTGATTTGCCAATCCGCCAAGATGAAAAAACGCTAGAAGAATTCTTAAAAGCAGCACCTGCTCAGCTTTTAGTAAAATTCAAAAATACCAACTCGCTAACTTCTCGTATTCGTGAAGTGCTCAAAAGCCAGATTGGTGAAGAAATGCCAACGCTTAATGACGTTGCATCAATGTTGTATTTATCTCCTCAAACCTTACGTCGCCGCTTGGCTGCCGAAGGTAAAAGCTATCAAGGCGTAAAAGATGCTTTACGTCGCGATGCTGCAATTCACTTATTACTCAACCCTGAATTAACACTTGAAGACGTTGCTCAACAAGTTGGTTTTAGTGAAACGAGTACGTTCCACCGCGCATTTAAAAAGTGGACGGGTGTAACCCCTGGCCTATATCGCCAGCTGCACGGTTATCACTAATTCTTAAATCTCTTTAGTTTCACATTTAGCCCAAGTTCAACTTGGGCTTTTTTGTATTTCTATTGGCAAAAATCATCACCTGACTGGTGCGCTTATCGTCATTGCACTCGCTATTAAAACCAGTACACTCAAAGCACAAATAAATTTTAAGCAATAAAAAAGGAACTGTTATGAGCGAGGCTTATATTATTGATGCCATTCGCACCCCACGCGGAAAAGGAAAAAAAGACGGCTCTCTTTATGAAGTAAAACCAATTACCTTAATCACTACTTTATTAAATGAATTACAGCAGCGCCATCAACTCGATACATCTAAAGTGGATGACATTGTTTTGGGCTGCGTAACTCCTATTGGTGATCAAGGCGGCGATATTGCCAAAACCGCAGCGATTGCCGCAGGCTGGAATGATGATGTTGCTGGAGTTCAAATCAATCGTTTTTGTGCTTCAGGCTTAGAAGCAGTCAACATGGCAGCAATGAAAGTTCGTTCTGGTTGGGAAGATTTAGTGGTTGCTGGTGGCGTTGAATCAATGTCACGCATTCCAATGGGTTCCGATGGCGGACCGTGGGCGCTAGACCCAGAAACAAATCTTAAGTCATCATTTGTTCCACAAGGCATCGGGGCCGACCTCATTGCAACCCTAGATGGTTATAGTCGTGAAGATGTTGATAATTTCGCTGTGAAGTCACAACAAAAAGCGGCGGCGGCTCAATCAAATGGTTATTTCAATCACTCAGTTGTGCCAGTAAAAGATCACGCAGGTGTGGTGATTTTAGATAAAGATGAGTTTATTAAAGGCAATACCACACTCGAAGGCCTAACGAAGCTCAACCCAAGTTTTGAAATGATGGGGCAAATGGGTTTTGATGCAGTTGCTTTACAAAAATATCCAGAAGCACAAAAAATAAATCATGTTCATCACGCAGGTAATTCATCAGGTATTGTCGATGGAGCAGCTGTAGTTTTATTAGCTTCTGAAAAGGCTGTCAAAGAACAAAATTTAAAACCACGCGCTAAAGTTTTGGCGACTGCATTAGTCGGTACTGACCCAACTATTATGCTGACTGGCCCTGCTCCTGCTGCACGTAAAGCTTTAGAAAAAGCTGGCCTCACGATTGATGATATTGACCTATTTGAAGTCAATGAAGCCTTTGCAGCTGTTGTAATGCGTTTTATTAATGAGCTCAACGTCCCTGCTGAAAAAGTCAACGTAAACGGCGGTGCGATTGCTTTAGGCCATCCGTTAGGAGCAACAGGTGCCATGATTTTAGGCACGCTACTTGATGAGCTTGAACGACAAGATAAAAAGCGCGGTTTAGCGACGCTCTGTGTTGGCGGTGGGATGGGTATTGCCACCATTATTGAACGCGTATAAAAATTAGGGATATAAAAGATGAGTGCAATTCAATACGAAAAAAATGCCGACAATATTGTCATTTTAACACTTGATTCAACAGGTCAATCTGCGAACACCATGAATGCCGAGTTTCGTGACTCGCTTAATGAGGCGACTCAGAAACTTAAATCAGAAACAGAACTTTCAGGTGTTATTTTCCGCTCAGCTAAAAAAACTTTCTTTGCAGGCGGTGACCTAGATGAGCTAATTCAAGTTCAACCTGAACATGCGGCTGACTTTTTCAATATGGTTGAAAAGCTAAAAGGTCATTTACGCACAATTGAAACGTTAGGCATTCCAGTCGTTGCAGCATTAAATGGCACTGCACTTGGCGGCGGTTGGGAAATCGCATTAAGTTGCCATCACCGTATTGCAATCAATGACGCGAAAAGTAAATTTGGCCTACCAGAAGTCACTTTAGGTTTGTTACCAGGTGGCGGCGGTATTGTGCGCATGGTACGTCTGCTTGGGCTTCAAAATGCATTTCCTTTCTTAATGGAAGGCAAACAGTTCGGTGTTGATAAAGCAAAGTCTTTAGGCTTAATTCACGATACTGCTGAAAATGAACAAGAGCTTTTAGATAAAGCAATTGCTTGGATCAAAGCAAATCCAAAATCTCAGCAGCCTTTTGATGTAAAAGGCTACAAAATCCCGGGTGGTGATCCAAAAACGCCAGCAGTTGCACAAGTTCTTGCAATTGCCCCAGCCATGTTAAGAGACAAAACCAAAGGTTGTTATCCTGCCCCTGAAGCGATTATGGCTGCCGCAGTTGAAGGTGCTCAAGTCGATGTCGATACTGCACTGCGTATTGAGTCTCGCTACTTTACTCAGCTTACAACAGGCCAAATTTCTAAAAATATGATCGGCACTTTCTGGCATGGTCTAAATGCAATTAAGTCTGGTGCGAGCCGCCCTGCCGACGTTGCAAAATGGCAAGCCACTAAAGTTGGTGTGTTGGGTGCTGGCATGATGGGTGCTGGCATTGCTTATTCAACTGCAATTAAAGGCATTCCTGTTGTACTTAAAGATGTATCAGTTGAAAATGCTGAGAAAGGCAAAGCATATTCACAAAAGCTTCTTGATAAACGTGTTTCACAAGGCCGTATGACTGCAGAAAAACGTGATCAGGTTTTATCGCTCATTACGGCTACAGCGTCAGCTCAAGATCTTCAAGGCTGTGACTTAATTATTGAAGCGGTATTTGAAAATCAAGAACTCAAAGCCAAAGTCACTCAAGAAGCTGAACAATATTTAGCGCCTAATGGCGTAATGGCATCCAACACCTCAACCCTGCCAATTACAGGTTTAGCTCAAGCAAGTAAGGATGATAAAACTTTTATCGGTCTGCATTTCTTTAGCCCTGTCGACAAAATGCAGTTAGTCGAGATTATTAAAGGTAAAAACACCTCCGCAGAGACTCTTGCTAAAGCCTACGACTTTGTACAACAAATTGGAAAAACACCGATTGTTGTCAATGATAGCCGTGGTTTCTTTACCAGTCGCGTGTTTGGTACGTTCATTCAAGAAGGTATGCGTTTGCTTGCAGAGGGCGTTCACCCAGCACGTATTGAAATGGCAGCACTGAAAGCTGGTATGCCAGTTGGCCCACTCGCCATTCAAGATGAAGTGTCTTTAACCTTAACCGAGCATGTTGCAAGTGAAGCACGTAAAGCCCTACAAGCTGAAGGAAAAGATTTACCTAAAACTTCTGTAGATGAAGTGGTTCACACCATGATTCATGAGTTAAACCGTAAAGGTAAAGCTGCTGGTGCAGGTTTCTATGACTATCCGGAAAATGGCAAAAAGCATCTCTGGGAAGGCTTGAACCGTTGGCAAAAAGATCATGATATTTCTGAACAAGACATGATTGATCGCATTCTGTTTGTACAGGCGTTAGATACCTTACGTTGTTATGAAGAAGGTGTGTTGGAGTCTATGATTGATGCCAATGTCGGTTCTATCTTTGGGATTGGTTACGCACCTTGGACGGGTGGAGCAATTCAATTCCTAAATCAATACGGCACTGATAAAGCACAAAAACGAGCTGAAGAGTTAGCTGCCAAATATGGTGAACGCTTCACACCGCCTGCACTGCTAAAAACCAAAGCTGAGCAGAAACAAAATATTCAATAACTTAGACTTATTAAATATTTAAAAACTGCATAAACCTTGCCCATATAAATATATTTTATTTATATGGGTTTTTCTTTATGACCTTTAAGATTTCAGCCTCACACCTAAATATGCTATAAATAGACTTCATTTTTGTGCTTCTACAGCACATTCGAGAAATCCTTATGTCCGATAAAAATTCTTCCGAGTCAGCAGTTCTAGGCTGGAAATTTGTTCTGATCGTTGGTGTTTTAAGTGCGATTTTCCTTGGCTTTTTCTATTTAGCAATGAGTAATGAACCTGACTATATGCCAGGAGCACAGCGCAAAGCACAACAAGAGCAAATGCAGCAAAAAGCTGAACACTCTACAGAGCAACACGCTCAACATGACGATATGCCTGAAATGGATATGCAAGAACATAAGCACTCAACTCAGTAATCAGATATTTTTCAAATGACAGATTTTTCCCGCAACGCACTAGTTGTAGAGGGTGGAGGCATGCGTGGCGCCTTTACCAGTGGTGTACTTGACTCATTTTTACAACAACAGTTCAATCCTTTTGACTTATACGTTGGTGTATCGTCTGGTTCAACCAATGTGGCTAACTACTTGGCAGGCCAGCAAGGCCGTACTCTAACGTTTTATGTTGATCATTCACTTCGTCCTGAATTCATCGATTACAAACGCTTTTTTAAAGGCGGTGATTTACTTGATTTAAAATGGATGTGGGAAATTGGTGAGCAAGAGCACCCTCTTGATCAACAGAGTCTTTTCGCTAAAAATCCAGATTTTTATATGGTGTTGACGCATGCCAAAACAGGTCATGCAGAATATCTTCGTGCGGGTAAAGATAATTTGCTCAATGCACTTCGTGCTTCTAGCTCAATTCCGGTTTTAACGCGTCATCCCGTCGATATTATGGGTGAACCTTATTTTGATGGTGGCGTTGCAGATGCCCTACCCGTTCGCTGGACAGCTCAGCAAAGTGACGTAAAAAAACTATTGGTTTTACGCACACGCCCGAAAAATTACTTTAAGGCGAGTAGTCGAGGTGATCAATTCCTCGCGAAATATGCGTTTAAACATCATTATGGTTTTGCAAACAGCTTACGTAGCCGTTGTGCTCGTTATAACGCTTCGGTCGATTTTGTTCGTGGTGAAAATCCAGAACAGCAAATTTTAGAAGTTTGTCCACCACCACTTAAAAATATGGCTGGCCGTTTAACTACTAACCCGAAAAAGCTTCGCTACAGTTATGAAGTCGGCTTAGAAACAGGGCTACAGGCAATTGAAAGCTGGAATGCCATGAAATAAATCCAACTTGAGATTTCTAAAAAGAAGTCTCAAGTTAATTCTAAAATCATATCAATATGTGGAATGCCACAGTCTTGGTAAACCTCACCTTGCACATGAAAACCTAAAGCTTCGTAAAAAGCTGTCACATAAGTTTGCGCAGAAAGCTTTAAATAAGGCAGTTTATGACGACGCGCATAGTCAATAATATGCTGCATTAAAATTTTACCAATACCCTGCTTTCGATAAGGCACTAAAACAGCAACACGCCCTACGCTATGCTGTGGCAACAGACGTGCTGTAGCGATAGGCTGTTCTTTGTCATAAACAATAAAATGCAAAACTGTGGCATCCAAATCGTCCCATTCATCTTCAGGTGCAATTCCCTGTTCTTGAATAAAAACTTGTTCACGGATGTATTTCGCATCTTTCTCGAGCTGTTCCCAACCACCCTCTATAATTTTATACATCCGCTCACCGCCCTAGCACTTACAGCCAATATTTTCGATCGGCAACTGATCTTGTAACAACAATTCCAAAGTCTGTTTTTTAATACCGTACATTTCTTTCAATGCTTGGATTTGAGCCATAATCTTGGCATCAGGTTCAGAAACGTTTTTGCGTTTCGTCGCCAAAATCATTTTGTTTTTGCTGGTATGCTCAAGCGATACAAACTCAAAAACTTTAGTTTCATAGCCATATGCTTTTAAAAGTAACGCACGTAAAGTGTCAGTCAGCATCTCGGCTTGTTGTCCCGCATGAATACCAAACTGTAGCATTGGTTGTAAAACTTCAGGACTATGTAATTGTGGGCGTAACTCTTTGTGACAACACGGCGCACACATAATCATTGAAGCGTTTAAACGAATTCCAGTATGAATGGCAAAGTCTGTTGCAATATCACACGCGTGTAAGGCAATCATAACGTCCAGTTTTTCTGGCTGATAACTACGGACGTCACCTTCAAAAAAGTCTAAGTGGTTAAAATGCACTTTGTCTGCAACATTCTGGCAAAACTCAACCAGATTCGGGCGCAATTCAACTCCAGTGATCAATGGTGTTTTTTGCTGCTCTTGCAAATAATCATATAACGCAAAAGTTAAATAACCCTTACCCGAACCAAAATCTACAATCCGTAACTCTTGTTGAGATGCATCAATTTGCTCATAAGCACTCGCAAAAATTTCAATAAATTTATTAATTTGTTTCCATTTACGCGCCATGCTTGGAATGATTTGGCCTTTTTCATCGGTAATACCCAGCTCTTTTAAAAACGCATTGCCCTGCTGTACATAGCGTTGCTTTTCACGATCATGAGTCTGAACCGTTTGCGTCGCATTTACTGCCTGCTTTTTCCCTATATTTAAGAGAGCTTTTTTCTTATTTTTTTTAAGTTGAATTTCTTGATTAGTTGAAAATAAGTTTGCTTGCTTACACTGTATGATTAACTGCTCAATCTGTTGCAAACCTTCTTCAAATGAGTAATTTTTAGTCACATCTTGGGTAGTATGGTGATATAGAGCTGAAAGCTGTTTTTGACCATGTAGCTCTACAACGCGGAAAGTGATTTTTTCAAGTTGCGCCAACTCTCCTTTATATTGGCTCAAGATCAATCGCTCAAAAGCTTGTTGGTCAAGCATTTGCTTGATTTCATGAAAGAATTGCTGTTCTTGCTCAAAGGAGAAAACCGACACGGATATACCTAAAAATGAAGACTCATATAAAATAGAAGTTTAAAGGGTCTAGGATTAAAAATAAAATAACTTTACGACTGTTTTGTATTTCTATACATTCGTATTTTTAATCAAAAAAATTAAACTTATGAGTAAATCTGTGTTGGAAACTTACGATCCAAAAGAAGAATTATTTAATGCCTACAGCCATGGGGCTGGTATTATTATGGCAGTCATAGCTTCTATCTTTTTAATTATAAAGGGATCTTATCTTTCAACTGCTCAGTGGGTAGGTTTGTGGGTATACTCATTCAGTCTCATTCTAGTTTTCACCAGTTCTACACTCTATCACTTTGCTCAAACACAAAATCTACGCTACTGGTATAAGAAACTTGACCATACAGCTATTTATTATTTAATTGCTGGAACGTATACCCCGTTCTTAAGCATCGCAATTCCTACTACAAAAGCTCACTATCTGTTGATTGCACTCTGGAGCATTGCTGCGATTGGTACACTTTTCAAGTTAGTTTTTATTCATCGTTTTCAAAAAATTTCTTTGCTAGCTTATATTTTAATGGGATGGCTTGCTGTGTTTGTAATGGATGACATGCGCACTTATTTAAGTAAAGACGCATTGATTTTCTTGATCATTGGTGGGTTAGCTTATACGGTTGGAGCATTGTTTTACGCGTTAAAAAAGGTAAGATATACCCATGCGATCTGGCACATTTTTGTGCTTTTAGGTGCAGGAGCACATTTTCTTGCTATCTATTGGTACATAGTTTAGTTCATTTTTCACTCTTATTCAGTGATCCTGAAAGAGTCATGGATGATGTTCTTTCACGCTATTCTTTTAGAAAAAATACGTCTTTAAAAGGAATAGTAAATTAAAAATAAATTTTAACTGATATAAGGTTTTATATGGATTCAACCTCTGCGACTGCTGCTCCGGCAGTAGCCACTAATTCAAAAACACGGGTTTTGTTTGCAAGCTTAGTCGGTACAACCATTGAGTTCTTCGACTTTTATATCTATGCAACTGCTGCCGTTATTATTTTTCCACACCTGTTTTTCCCTGCTAGTAGTGGCAGTGCCGCAGTCTTACAATCTTTAGCAACCTTCGCAATTGCCTTTATTGCCCGCCCCATCGGTGCAGCAATATTTGGGCATTTAGGAGACCGTATTGGTCGGAAAGCCACATTGGTTGCAGCTTTACTCACCATGGGTATTTCAACCGTATGTATTGGTTTACTCCCTACCTATGCACACATCGGAATCTTCGCACCCCTACTATTGGCTGTATGCCGTTTAGGACAAGGGCTAGGCTTAGGTGGTGAATGGAGCGGTGCAGTATTACTCGCGACTGAAAATGCCCCTGAAGGTAAAAGAGCATGGTATGGCATGTTCCCACAACTCGGCGCTCCAATTGGATTTATTTTGGCAACCGGTTCATTTTTATTATTGAGTGCCACCATTCCTGAGCAGGCATTCATGCAATGGGGCTGGCGTATTCCATTTATTGCAAGTGCTGTATTAGTGATTGTGGGTTTATATATCCGTTTAAAACTACATGAAACTCCAGCATTCCAAAAAGTTTTAGATAAGCAAAAAGAAGTCAATATTCCATTTAAAGAAGTTATCACTAAACACACGGGTAAGCTTATTCTTGGTACGATTGCAGCAATCTGTACGTTTGTCGTGTTCTATCTTACTACGGTCTTTGCCTTAAACTGGGGAACCACAAAGCTTGGCTATGCACGTGGTGAGTTCTTAGAACTTCAACTCTTTGCTACCCTTTGCTTTGCTGCATTCATTCCTTTATCAGCTATTTTTGCAGAAAAATTTGGTCGTAAAACAACCTCTATTGGTGTCTGTATTGCTGCTGCGATTTTCGGCTTGTTCTTCTCTAGCATGTTAGAGTCTGGAAATACCTTAATCGTCTTCCTTTTCTTATGCACAGGCTTGGCAATTATGGGCTTGACCTATGGTCCGATTGGTACAGTTCTTTCTGAACTTTTCCCAACATCAGTTCGTTACACTGGTTCAGCATTAACGTTTAACTTAGCAGGCATTTTTGGTGCATCATTTGCGCCACTTATTGCAACTAAGCTTGCTGAAACTTATGGTTTATATGCAGTTGGTTATTATCTTACTGCAGCATCACTTTTATCACTCATCGCTTTCTTACTCATTCGTGAAACGAAAAACGATGATGTGAATAATCAGATCTAAAAATTAGAAATTCTTATATAAAAAAAGCCGGTTCAAAATTGAACCGGCTTTTTTTATAAATATATATTCTTAATTTATTGATGCTGGATTCGAAGGTGCAATGCTATTTGATACAGCAGGAGCTGTTACATTACTTGCTGCAACAGCAGCTGGTCCAGCAACAGCAGCTTCACCAATGAGTGCAACTTTTGCTTTTTCTTGGCTCTTGACAGATAAAGCTGGGTTAGTTGCTACAATACGATTAATGTTTGCTGAGTTTGCCGGAGCAATCGCAGTCGTTTGTAAAATAATTGGGCGATTACCTGTGTTACCCAACGTATAGCGAATGCCTGTACGTGGGCTAATCACTGTTGTATTTTCTTGCTTCACTACAGCTTGAGCCGAAGTTGGGCCTTTTGCTGCAAGTACTTTATCAACCGTTGTCGTTTGAGGGGCTGAAGCTGCTTCTGCTGCGAAAACAAAACTAGGTACAGCAAGAACAGTTAAAAATAAAGGTTGTAATACTTTTTTCATTGTCTTTCCAACATACACTCTGGATGAGAAGTAAATAGCATTTAATGCTTAAAACTGCAAACATTATTCACAGGCTTACTACAAACATAAAAAAAGCAGAACAATTGTTCTGCTTTTTTCGTTAAGGCAGATTAGATCTTACCGTGACATTGCTTATATTTTAGTCCAGACCCACATGGGCATGGTGCATTACGGCTTTCTGGAACAGGGAAAGCTTGCTGATCGTTAGACTCATTCATGCTTTCTTGAGAAAGTGTAACTTCACCAGTTAAACCATCTACATCATCATGTTCAAAAGAAAGCTTCATTGATTCAGCTTGCTGCTGCTGTTGAGCTTCCATTTCTGCAAGTTCTTCTGGTGTTGGGATATGTACACGAGACAAATCAGTCACAACATCAGTTTTAATAATACCCAGCATATTTACAAACAGGTTGAAAGCTTCTTTCTTGTATTCCTGTTCAGGGTTCTTTTGCGCATAGCCACGTAAGTGAATACCTTGACGCAAATAATCCATTGCAGCCAAGTGATCTTTCCAATGACGATCAAGAGAGTTTAAAACGAAGTGACGTTCAAGCATTGCTGCTGATTCATCACCCATTTGAGCGCGGCGCTGACGATAACGCTCAATTACTTCATCGCTAATACGCTCAACTAAGCCTTCTTCATCTAGACGGCGATCTTGATCTAACCATTCTTGAATTGGTAACTCAATGCCCAAATCAATACGTAGAGCGTTTTCTAAGCCTTCAACATCCCACTGGTCATGAATTGACTCTGGTGGAATAAAGTTAGCAATCACGCCTTTCATCACTTCGTGATGCATTTCTTCAACGTATTCTTTTAAAGTATTTTCAGCTAATACTTCATCACGTTGTGAATAAATGATCTTACGTTGTTCATTATTCACATCATCGTATTTCAGTAAGTTTTTACGAATATCAAAGTTACGCGCTTCGACTTTACGCTGAGCGTTCTCGATTGAACGACTCACCATTTTGTGTTCAATCGCTTCATTTTCTTGGAGACCCATCGCACGCATCATTCCGACTACGCGATCACCTGCGAAAATACGCATAAGGTCGTCTTCAAGAGACAAATAGAAACGAGAAACACCAGGGTCACCCTGACGGCCTGCACGGCCACGTAACTGGTTATCAATACGGCGTGATTCATGGCGTTCAGAACCAATGATGTGCAAACCACCTGATTTCAATACATCTTCGTGGTCTTGTTCCCATTGTGCTTTCAGACGTGCTTCATCTTCAGCAGTAGGATTTTCAAGTTTGGCAAGTTTTGCTTTCCAGTTACCACCCAAGATAATGTCCGTACCACGACCAGCCATGTTAGTTGCAATCGTTACTGCATTCGGGCTACCCGCCTGAGCAATAATGTCAGCTTCACGCTCATGTTGTTTTGCATTCAACACTTCGTGGTGAATACCAGCTTGCATTAACTTAGAAGATAAAATTTCACTGGCTTCAATGGTCGCTGTACCAATCAGAATCGGTGCAACACCTTGCTCACGAATATTCGTAATTTCCTGAATAATCGCATCGTATTTACCGTTACGGTTTAAATAAATTAAATCGTTTTGGTCATTACGTACCATTGGGCGGTGAGTTGGAATAATCACAACATCAAGGCCATAAATTTCTTTCATTTCCGCAGCTTCAGTATCAGCAGTACCTGTCATACCTGAAAGCTTTTTATATAGACGGAAATAGTTCTGGAATGTTGTGGTCGCTAGTGTCTGGTTTTCAGGCTGAATTTCCAAACCTTCTTTCGCTTCAACTGCTTGATGCAAACCTTCTGACCAACGACGACCCGGCATTGTACGGCCAGTGTGTTCGTCAACAATCACGACTTCGCCATCGTGAATAATATAGTGAACATCACGTTGGAATAAGAAATGTGCACGAATAGCAGCAGACACATGATGAACAAGGCTCAGATTCGTTGCTGAATATAGGCTTTCACCTTCAGCCAACAATCCCATTTGAATAAGTTCTTGTTCAACAGTTTCATAACCAATTTCGGTCATTTCAACTGAACGCTGCTTTTCATCAATCCAGAAATGCCCACCATCTGCAACTTTTTCTTCTTTTTGCGGATGTAATTTAGGAGGAATCGTATTGATTGCAGAATACAGATGCGAAGAGTCTTCACTTTGACCAGAAATAATTAATGGTGTACGTGCTTCATCAATCAAGATTGAGTCAACTTCATCGATAATGGCATAGTGCAAACCACGTTGTTTCTTTTCTGCTAAAGAAAACACCATGTTGTCACGTAAGTAGTCAAAACCGAATTCGTTATTGGTACCATAGGTAATATCAGCAAGATAAGCTTCCGCTTTTTCAGACGGACCTTGCATTGAATAGATCGTACCAATGCTTAAACCTAAAAACTCAAATAATGGACGGTTCAACTCAGCATCACGCTGTGCCAAATAATCGTTCACCGTAATGACATGAACGCCTTCGCCACTTAATGCGTTTAAATAACACGCCAAAGTACCCATAAGGGTTTTACCTTCACCAGTACGCATTTCGGCAATTTTGCCTTCATGTAAGGTAATACCACCAATAAGCTGAACGTCATAGTGACGCATGCCCATTACACGCTTCGCTGCTTCACGACAAACTGCAAATGCTTCTGGAAGTAATTTATCTAAACTTTCGCCATTATTATAACGTTGTTTGAATTCTGGAGTTTTTGCAGATAAGTCTGCATCGCTTAAAGCTGATATCGTCGGCTCGAGCGCATTGATTTGCTCAACAATTTTGCGCATTCGTTTGAGTTCGCGCTCATTTTTTGTACCGAAGATACCTCCGATCAGACTTGCCAACATGGATAAACTCTCTAAATCTTGCTTGGTCAAATGAATAAACTTTTTCTCAGTCGTTTATTATGGTGCCAGAAATTTGAAGTACAAGGGGTTTGCACAAAACCCCTAAAAAAAATCTGATAGTTAGATGAATGGTATTTCATTCATCTAGTCCCCCTTAATGTATTTGGCGCCTAAAACGCACCATTAACGCTCATCTATTAAGCATAACTTCCGAGAAATCTAATTTAGCAAATTTACCTTAAAGTTACATTGATTAAGCACTTAAAATAATGAGTTTTAGTCATATATATTTACACTTATATAAAAATTTCATAATAAAATACAAAAACAATAATTTTAATCATAAAGTAAATGCTGCATATTCATTCAATCGAATAACAAATTATGAGCAATTGAGGAACGATCATGACACTACGATTAGGAGACACTGCCCCCGATTTTCAACAAGAATCGAGTGAAGGCACAATTAATTTTTATGATTTTTTAGGGGATAGTTGGGGAATCTTATTTTCACATCCAGCCGACTATACGCCAGTATGTACAACAGAATTAGGTTACACAGCAAAATTAAAAGATGAATTTACGAAGCGTAATGTTAAAGCGATTGCTTTGTCTGTAGACGATGTAGAGTCTCATAAGGGCTGGATCAACGATATTAATGAAACACAAAACACAACGGTAAATTTTCCAATCATTGCGGATAAAGATCGTAAAGTATCTGAGCTTTATGGTTTCATCCATCCTAACGCCAGTGAAACACTTACAGTGCGTTCTTTAGTGATTATCGATCCTAACAAAAAAGTTCGCTTAATTATTACCTACCCTGCTTCCACAGGTCGAAATTTTAATGAAGTCTTACGTGTGGTTGACTCATTACAATTAACTGACAAGCATAAAGTCGCTACACCAGCGAACTGGCAGCAAGGCGAAGATGTAGTGATTGTGCCATCACTTAAAGATGAAGAAGAGATTAAACAACGCTTTCCTAAAGGTTATACCGCAGTAAAACCTTACTTGCGCCTCACACCACAGCCTGAGCAAGATTAAAGCCTTTAAAAAGGCTTTAATCGAAGCGCAAGACAAGCGAAGCGCGTAGGCAGGCATCTGAAAGATTCTTTGCAAGACAAACGAAATGCGTAGGCAAGCATCAAAAGATTTTAAATAAGCCAACCGCATAGTAAATCTTAAGCAAAATAGTAAATTTTCCAGCCTTAAAAAGCCATCCAACGCGATGGCTTTTTTATTTATGTATTGAATACACATGGTTTTTACTGCTCAGATCAGTTATAACTCGAAGCGATTCGGTATAAAAAATAAAAATCATGATCTATAAAATTCATCATTTAAAGTGTGGCAGCATGTGCCCAGTTTGCGCCCCACTCTTTGGACAAAAAGGCTTTCGGGCTGAAGTCGTCTGCCATTGCCTTCTGGTTGAAACTGATCGAGGCTTAGTGCTTATTGATACAGGCTTTGGCTTGCAAGATTATTTACATATGAAACAACGCCTAGGCTCATTAGTTAAACGTTTAGGTAAAATTGAGCCTAACCTTGAGTTTAGTGCCATTCAGCAAATTCAAAAGCTCGGGTTTAATCCAAAGGATGTACAGCACATCTTTGTTACTCATCTTGATTTTGATCATGCAGGTGGAATTTCAGATTTTCCACATGCCACTGTGCATGTTTTAGCTGCAGAATATAACGCAGCCCAACTTCCAAATTTTAAGGGCAAACTTCGTTATAGAACCAATCAATATAAAGATCATCGCTACTGGAACTTTGTTGAATACCAGCAAGGTGAAGCATGGTTCAACCTCGAAAAAGTAAAAGGATTTCCCCTGTTCCAAGATGAAATTTTAATGGTGCCTCTATTGGGGCATTCAGCTGGTCATTGTGGTATTGCCATAAAACAACAAAATCAATGGTTATTATTTTGTGGGGATGCTTACTACTCACACCTAGAGTTAAACCCTAAAAATAAATTAAGATCACTCGGTGTGCTGGAAAAAACATTTGCAGAAGATAATGAGCAACGCCTTGTTAATCTCAAACGCTTACAGCATTTAGCTCAACATGAGCCAACGATTGAAATTATTTGTGCTCATGATCCTTATGAGCTTAATCGGTATCAAACATGAAAAAATTATCGCTCATCACACTTCTCATCTGTATAAATTTACAAGGATGTATGCAGCATGAAAGTATCGCTCATGAGCAACGACCAAAAGACTGGGGCACTTTAGTCTCTCAGAACCATAACTTTTATCAAATTAGTAATGATATTTTTCGCAGTGAACAACCTAGTGCTGCAATGATTTCAGAATTAAAGAATCATCAAATTGGAACGATTATTAATTTACGGGCCAAAGATGCAGATACTTTAGTTTTTAAAAATGAAAATTTTAATCTTGTGCATATTCCTATCAACACATGGGCAATCGACCGACAAGATTTATTAGAAGTCATGCAGCAAATTAAAATTGCTAAACAGAGTAATCAACGTGTTTTATTGCACTGCTACCATGGTTCAGACCGTACAGGCGCCAGCGTTGCGATGTATCGCATTATTTTTGAAAATTGGGCAATTGATGATGCGGTTAAAGAAATGAAGCAAGGTGGTTATGGCTATCATATTATTTGGAAAAATATTGACCGTTTATTCACCCCTGAAAATGTAAAATGGATTCAACAGCAACTGTCGAATCCATCTTAACTACATCTTGAGTAAACCTTAGATCAGATTAACGCTGATCTAATGGCACCCAATCAATAACCCAAGCCGATTTCATATTTAAACTTGAATCAGAAGTAATTTTCTTACGGGCGGCATCTGCTGTATCACGGTCTTTCGCAGGACCTACCATAATACGGATTCCCTTGCTTGTTTGGCTCGTAGTTACCTTGTAGCCTTTAGCTCGTAATTTAGAAACAACTGCATCTGCATTTGCTTGGTTAGCAGCCAATGCAACTTGCACCATCCACTTTTTATCACCATTTTCCAGCAATTCACGCGCTTTTTCAGCCTCAGCTTTTTTATCAGCTTCTGCTTTACGTTTAGCCTCTGATGTTTTCTTATCAGCTTCTGCTTTGTGTTTTGCTTCAGCTGCTTTTTTATCAGCTTCTGCCTGACGTTTTGCTTCAGCTGCTTTTTTATCAGCTTCCGCTTGACGTTTTGCTTCAGCTGCTTTTTTATCGGCTTCTGCTTGGCGCTTTGCTTCAGTTGCTTTCTTATCAGCTTCTGCCTGACGTTTTGCTTCAGCTGCTTTCTTATCAGCTTCCGCTTGGCGTTTTGCTTCAGCTGCTTTTTTGTCTGCATCTATTTTTGAAGTATCAGTTGTTTTATTTGCCACATTAGTTTGCTGGTTTTTAGCTTTCGCCTCACCCACTAACTCTGGTGGAATATTATCTGAACTTTCTTGAGCAGCTGTACGACGTGCATTAATCGCAGCGTACTCTGCTGCGGCTTTACGAGCAGCATCAGCTTCAGCTTGCTGTTGCATTGCTAAAAACTCAGCTGCACGTGCTTCTTGCTCAGCAACTGCTTTTTCACGCGAACGGCGCTGTTCTTCTAACAAACGTTTTTCTGTTTCAACATCAACCGCTAGAGGTTGTAGTTGTACCATTTGTCCTTCGGTTGCTTGCTTTGGCTTAGTTTGAGTTTTTGGCGATGTGGATGCGGGTGGCTGAACTTCAACCTGTTTTATTTCCTCATTCCCTTTTAGAAGTAATGCTGCCAATAAAACACCACCTCCCAGTAAAACAACACCACCCATCCAGCGTTGTTTGTTATTCATTGACATTCTTCCAAATACTCCCAAATCGCTTCTAAAGTATGAAACGAACCACAGGCCAAAATCAGCTGATTGTTATTTGTTTGCTCAAGCGCTGATTTAAAAGCCTCTTTGATATTGCCATATTGTTGTACTGTCTGGCCTTGCAAGGCATCATTGAGTTGCTGAATCGGTGCAGCACGCGGCACATTCAACTCAGCAATTTTCCAATGTAAAACAGTAGGTTTCAATAAATCGACTACTGATTTTATATCTTTATCTGCCAGCATTGAAAATACTGCGACAACTTCTGTGTACTGTTTATTGTATTCTAAGAAATTTCGCAATTGCTTTAACAAAAATTCAACACCATGTGGATTGTGTCCGGCATCAAAAATTACCGTTTTCCCCTCCACTTGACGCTGCTCAAAACGTCCTGCTAAACGTGCAGATTGAATACCTTTTTCTAATGCTGACTGAGAGATTTCAAGTCCGCTATTTAAAATAGCGGCAACCGCTCCCGCAATATTTTCAATGGCTAAATGACCTAAGGGAAGCTTTAAAGTAGTTCCTTCTGAGGCAAAGTACCAGTTTTGTCCATCATCGGCGAGTTTATAAAAATAATCACGATTAACGGTATATAAGTCTGCTTGCGTACTTTCTGCTTTATCTTGGATTGCTTGAGGTAGAATTTGTTCACCGGCAAAGACAACCGGAATGTTTGGACGAATAATGCCTGCTTTTTCAAAAGCAATTTTTTCGATAGTATCGCCCAACCAGTCAGTATGATCTAGGCCAATATTAGTAATAACTGCAACGTCGGGATCAATTACATTGACGACATCTAAGCGCCCACCCAAACCAACTTCGAGCACCCATACATCACATTGCTGTTGTTTAAAAATGACAAAAGCAGCCAAAGTGGTTGCTTCAAAAAAAGATAAGCTTAAATCACAATCGCGACGAGCCTGATCGACTTGAACAAAAGCATCAATCAGACTTTGATCATCGACTTCAATTCCACCCAATTTGACTCGCTCATTAAAGCGATAGATATGCGGTGACTGATATAACCCAACTTTATAACCCTGTGCGTTTAATATCGCGGCCAGTGTGGTTGTAGTTGAGCCTTTACCATTCGTTCCGGCTACTGTAAAAACTTTAGCAGTAGGCTGAGTTACACCCAGCTTTTCTGCAACAGGAATTACACGTTCCAGACCAAGATCTATCCCTGTAACGTGAACATGGCTCCAATAATTGAGCCATGTATCTAAAGAGTCTATTGAAAGTGGAGCTTGTTGGTTCAAGGTAAGTTCATCAATTTCGATACAAGTCGAGATACAGTATCACGTAAAGCGTGACGATGAACAATCTGATCGATTACACCATGATCAAGCAAATATTCAGCACGTTGGAACGGTTCTTCTAGCGTTTCACGTACAGTCTGCTCAATTACACGTTTACCAGCAAAGCCAATCATCGCTTTAGGTTCAGCAATATGAATATCACCCAACATTGCTAAAGAAGCTGTTACACCGCCATATACAGGATGTGTTAACACCACGATATAAGGTAAACCTGCATCTTTTAATTTCTGGATCGCCGCTGAAGTACGTGCCATTTGCATAAGAGACAGCATACCTTCTTGCATACGTGCACCACCAGAAGCTGCAAAACAGATCAATGGTTGACGTTTTTCAATAGCAAGTTCAGCAGCCTGAACAAAACGGTCGCCTACAACTGTACCCATAGAGCCGCCCATAAAGTCGAACTCAAAAGCACATGCAATCATATCTACGCCATTTAAATTACCTTGCATGGCAATTAAGGCTTCCGTTTCACCAGTTTTGGTTTGCGCTTCACGCATACGATCTGGATATGGCTTAGTGTCGACAAACTTTAACGGATCTTTCGCGCTAAACTCTTGCCCTAATTCTGCTACTACATTGTCGAAGAACCAGTTCAAACGATCACGAGCTTTCATACGTAAGTGTTCATCACACTGCGGACAAACATACGCATTGAAAGAGATTGCTGTACGTGTCACTAGAGCATGACATTCAGGGCATTCAATCGTTGGCTCAGTAAATGTTGCTTTGAGAATTTGTTGCTCATTTGCGACTTCAATACCTGGAACCGGACGTTTTGTCCATGGTGTCGAAGGGCTAAGAACTTTCCCTGATTTCACTTCTTGATTCATACTAACTCATCGAGCGCTGCTCGAAGCTCCTTGACTTTATTCACCGTCTGTTCAACAGCGTCATCCGCTGCCAACGTTGCAAAATTTTTAACGAAAGCACTACCTACAATCACCGCATCAGCAACACTACCCATTGCTTTTGCTGAAGCAGCATCACTAATACCAAAACCAACACCTACTGGAATATCAGTGGCATTTTTGATTTTTTGAATACGTGCAGCAGCTTCTGCCGTATCTAGTGTTGCGGCTCCCGTTACACCCTTAAGTGAAACATAGTAGATAAATCCACTTGCCTGATTTGCCACATGTTGAATGCGTTGGTCTGTAGAAGTTGGTGCGAGCAAGAAGATTTGATCCATGTCATGTTGCTTCAACACAGCACCAAACTCTTTTGACTCTTCTGGCGGTAAATCCACCAGTAATAAGCCATCTACACCACACTCTTTCGCATGAGAAACAAACTTCTCGTAACCAATCACTTCAACCGGATTTAGATAACCCATTAAAACAACAGGTGTATCCTGATCCTGTTCACGGAACTCCTTTACCATATTAAGAGCATCTAATGTGTTAGTCCCTGCTGCAAGCGCACGTTCAGCTGCAAGCGCAATTACTGGACCATCGGCCATTGGATCTGAAAATGGTAAACCAAGCTCAATGACATCTACTCCTGCCGCAACCATTTTATGCAGTAACGGAACTGTTACTTGCGGTTGTGGATCACCCGCCATGACATAAGATACAAGCGCTTTACGTTGTTGGGACTTAAGCTTTTCAAAACGGGTGGCAAGACGTGACATAGGGTTGTGCTTTCCTTGAATTATTTAAAATTGAGGAGTTGTTTGTAGAAATACAAGAACATCGCATTTTAACGCTATTTTTTGTCCATTGAACAGGTCTAACGTTATGGCGATATTCGATTGTATGATTCATACAACCCATGGCGTACATTTATCAATATTTTGAAACTTTTCTCAATGATCAAAGCTTCCTATTTTCGAGCCATTATTAGATCGTCATCTGAATAGAAAATCGCCACAGAAAGGCTATTTTATTGCATTTTTATTTGTTAGCTGTAATTGTCTTTTTCTTGCTAATAGGGTTTGTCCTGTCAAATTTTTATGGGCACGTGCAAGTGCTGACTGGTCCGAATATCCCAATTGTTCAGCAATTAAAGTGAGGCTGGCATTTTGGCTAAGTAATATCTCACAGCGCCTCATACGCTCTGCATCTAAAATTAATTTAAATGAAGTGTTTAATGACTGTAGTTGGCGCTGCAAGCTTCGTACTGAAATATTCAACTCGATGGCAATATCTTCTATTTTAGGAGCCTGCTGCCTTTGCTTAAAATATTCATGGACGATCCAATGTATTTGCTGAGCTAAATCTGTATGTATTTTACGCTGAGCTAATGCTTCTTCTGCTTGTTTCACTAAAAGTTGCATTAAGGTTGGGTCTGCATGCTGAGGTCGAATACTTAGTCCCTCACTTGCAAAAGTTAATGCATAGTAAGGTTTTTCAAATGATAATTTGCATTGAAAGAAACGCTGATAGTGCATTAACGGACCACGTGCACGGTGCACGAACTCAACTTGTTGCAAGAGAAAATCATGTAGTGGGGCTATCTGTTTAGCAAGCTGTACCATTGCTGCCAAGGTCAATTCACAAAGTATGATATTGCTGTCATCAACCAAGGGCCAATACAAACGAATTTTAGAAGCATCTTGCTCAATTTGCATAGGTACCACTTGCTCACCGTCAATTACCAGACGATGAAACTTCATAATATATTCAAGAACCTCTGCAAAACTGCCACTTCGGGATGCCATATAACCCAACACTCCAAAATTGGCAGGTGTAATGCAAGTGGCCATTTCCAAAGCTAAATTGGAAACTTGTAGTTGAGATTCGGTTAGCTCTAAAAGCTCAAGAAAAAAATTTAAAGATGATTGAGAATCAATAGACGAAGCTAAAATATTTTGAACTTGTCGGGCCTGAACATCCGTCAGATTTAATGCCTGCCAATCCATTTCCCTTTCTTTTAAGTAAGTATTCCAAAGGTAAAAATACCCATTTGAAATCGTAAAATCCTGCATGGCTCATCCTTTTTTTAATGCCATCTTGTCGCAAACTGTATAAAAATTGGCAATAACTGTCAAAACAAAGCCGACCAGCCGCGACATACTAGTGAACAAGTTAGATGCGAGAAATAAAATATGAACGCACATGTTTCTTATCAAGTCGAGCCAGTGGTTCGTAAAGATCTAGATTTTCACTTAAACGAAGCGCCTCGCTTTTGGTTTAATAATGATCCTTTTTTGACTCGTATGTTTGATGCACTCAGCTTAACCTTTCCTGATGGAGAGCGTTATTTTATCGAATGTGTTCGTATGTTCCGTGACAAAATTGATGATCCAGAACTACAAAAACGAGTTGTGGACTTTATTAAACAAGAAGCTCAACACGGTATTGCTCATGACAAAATGAATCAGCTCATGAAAGAACAAGGTATGCCTGTTGACCAATTCACAGCTACCTTGAAAAGAATTTTTCGTTTTGAACTCACCAAACGCTCACCGCAATACAATATTGCGATGACGGCAGCAGCTGAGCATTTAACGGCATTAATGGCAGAAACGTTTTATAGCAATAAAAAAACTTTAGAAAATGCTCACCCGTATGTCCGAGCGCTGTTTGCTTGGCATGCCATTGAAGAAATGGAGCACCGTGATGTTGCTTTTGATGTCATGAAACAAGTAGGTGAAGTTCCTGAGTCGACTCGTCGATTTGTATTGGTTCTTACAACAGTACTCATGTTTGGTTTTACACTCTATCGCACCAACATCATGTTGAAATGTGATGGCTTTAGTTCTAGAGAACGACTCTTAATGAGTCTTAAAGGCTTACCTTGGTTCTTTGGTAAAAATGGCACATTAACCGCCATGAAAAGCCAATATTTAGATTGGTTTAAAAAAGATTTTCATCCAAGTCAGCATCCAGTCATTCGTCAATACCCAGTCTGGATTGAAACACTTGAAAAGACCAATGATCCTATTGCAGCTGGTGAAGCATTTTGGCAAGCAGGTTTATAACCTGCTTGTTACCATTTTGCATAATGTTGTTCTAGTAAACCGTATTGCTCATTGCAATTGATTATATCGGTTGCCTCATGCTCAATCGTGCCGCTAATTTTAGCTTGCCACTGGTTGAACTGGCTTCCAATCATTCTTAAATTAATATTTTCGTATCGGCACCAACCAATATGGACCTGTAGATTAAGTTTTTGATCTAAAGAGCTAATTTGCCAAAGTTCATCATTTACTTTTTCAAATAAAACATCAGTCAGTGGAAATAAAACTCCGTTAATCCATAAGCAATTTTCATTACCAAAGCTTTCATTCACACCTGAAGCTAAATTTAAACCGATACGCCGCCCTTGCTCATCCCAGAAATTACATGAAAGCCAGAACCAAGCCGTTTCAGGTCGTAAAAAACCACATGTATCATCTAAAGATGCAAATGTCTTTTCATCAAATTGTATGATTTGGTTTTGTTTATTAATAAACATGCCTTCTACACCCAGCGTGGTCTGCTTTTGGGTATAGGTCCAACCGTTAATTCCCGTTGGAGTACATAAACTTAATATATCGGTCCCAGCACAAAAAATACGAGCGCTGAGTTGAATCTCACCATATTTAGTCACTCGAATGTACCGCACCCCATTGGCATGCTGAATATCAAACTGATAAGGCGATTTAGAAAAATAGCTTTGATTAAACAATGGCTGTTCATCAAGATAGGTTTTATGCCCCAAAGGCTGAATTGCATTCCACTCAATGACCTGCTGAGTTTCATGATCATAAATATAGAAAAAACCGTGCCCGACCCAACCGATATCTGCAATTGCCAGACCAATACTATAGTGTTTATGTTGAATGCCGCAGAATTTAAATTTTTTATATTTTAGTTGCTTACGCCAGCCCTTTAAGACCTTACCATAAGGGGTTTTATAAATATAATGTTGTACGTGAATGGTTGACGGTACAGATTCAAAACGCCCGTAGCGAGGCTGTCCATTTTCTTGAATTAAATCCATTTACCCACTTCCATATGAATATTAGATTTCAAATGACCTATACCACGGTCAAATACGTATTTTCCCAAATTGTTGCAGCAAAATCGCCTTTTATTAAATGAATATAGCGCCCTGCTACACAATCTATCGCTAAGCAGTCATCAATATCAATGACTCGATCTGTGTGTGCTTTTTGCCACTGTTGATCTATAAATTGTTTACCTAATTGTTTTGCTACGACAGCGTTTGGTGCAACTACAAACTCATAACGGTGAAGTTCACCGAATTCACGAGCATTATATCCACCCAGATTAATTAAATATAATTTTAAATCATCTGGTTTGGGTGCTGCATCTGTAAAATGAATTTGATAATTTTGCCCTTGAGAGTTAACACCAAAGAACTTGGCCCAAGCATCAATATGTAATCCTTGAGCCTCACCAAACCAAGCCTGTTTAAGTTGGGGATAAACTTCTTCCAAAGTATCTCCTACAGCCATGACAACATCATGAACTTCTGTATTAGCACGTGCATGACGCCCGCCTAACATCACCATAAACAAACTTGGCATTGTATCCTCTTACATCTCGACCATTTCTACGCCATCAATGCGTGCAACTGTCATTAAATCTTTATCACCACGACCTGAAACAGTCGCAATAATAATCTGATCTTTAGACATGGTTGGAGCAAGCTTAGAAACGTATGCCATTGCATGCGAGCTTTCAAGTGCAGGAATAATCCCTTCGATTTTGGTTAAATCACGGAAACCTTGTAGAGCTTCTGTATCATTAATCGGCACGTATTCTACACGCTTCATATCTTTCAAGAAGCTATGTTCAGGACCAACACCTGGATAGTCAAGACCAGCTGAGATACTATGTGTCTCAATAATCTGACCTTGTTCATCACTCATCAAGTAAGTACGGTTACCATGTAATACACCCACATGACCTGCATTTAACGGCGCAGAGTGTTTACCAGTTTCAATACCAAAACCAGCTGCTTCAACACCATACATTTTCACATTGGTATCGTTTAAGAATGGATAGAACAAGCCCATTGCATTTGAGCCACCACCCACGCATGCAACTAATGCATCTGGTAAACGACCTGCTTGCTCCAAGATCTGTTTGCGTGCTTCACGGCCAATGATCGACTGGAAGTCACGAACGAGTTGAGGATATGGATGTGGACCTGCAACTGTACCAATTACATAGTACGTCGTATCAACGTTGGTTACCCAGTCACGCATCGCTTCGTTCATGGCATCTTTCAGCGTTTTAGAACCACTTTGTACAGGAACAACTGTAGCACCCAACAAACGCATACGATAAACGTTCATGGCTTGGCGCTTAACGTCTTCAGCACCCATATAAACAACACATTCAAGACCTAAACGTGCTGCAATCGTTGCTGTTGCTACGCCATGTTGCCCAGCGCCCGTCTCGGCAATAATACGTTTTTTACCAGAAAGCTTTGCCAATAACGCCTGACCAATCGTGTTATTTACCTTATGTGAGCCTGTATGGTTCAAGTCTTCACGTTTAAGATAAATTTGCGCACCACCTAACTCTTTTGACCATCGCTCAGCATAATAAAGTGGACTAGGACGACCTACATAGTAGGCGAGATCGCGGTCGAATTCTGCCAGAAACTGTTCATCATTTTTCATGCGGGAATAGAGATTTTCTAAATCTTCTAATGCCGCCATTAAAGTTTCTGACACAAAACGTCCGCCATGGATACCAAAATGCCCTGCAGCATCTGGGTACTGTGTATAGTCAATCACATTGTTTTGCTGATCCACGTTGGACTCCTTGCATAAATCGTTCAATGAGTTGTTGGTCTTTTATACCTTTTGCGGATTCTACGCCTCCGCTCACATCTACTGCAAAAGCACCGGTAGTATGAATAGCGTCAATGACATTGTCAGGGGTTAAACCACCTGCCAAGATTAAAGGAATATCAAGTTTTGGAAATTTAGACCAGTCAAACTGATGTCCTGTGCCCCCTTTAAGCTCAGGATGCCACGCATCGAGCAATACAGCACTGGCGCCAGCCGCCTGATATTTTTGAATTTCAGCAATTACATCTAAATCAGGTTTAACCTGAATCGCTTTATACCAGCGACGTTTACACTGGCGAGCAATTTCCTGACATTGTTCTGGAGTTTCATCGCCATGTAGTTGTAATACATCTAGGGGAACACAATCAAGTACATCCTGAATTTCAGTAGCACTTGCATTAACAAACAAACCAACCATTTGTACATAAGGTGGAATTACTTTTGTAAATTCTACAACCTGCGCAACTGTCACATGTCTTGGACTTGGCGGAAAAAAAACAAAACCGATCGCATCTGCTCCAGCAGCAACAACTGCTTGAACATCTTGAATGCGAGTAATTCCACAGATTTTTGCGCGTGTACGTTTTTGGTTTGATGGGCTCATGATCTGCCTAAACTACAACCATTTCTTAAAATAAGCGCCATTGTAATGCAATTTTTGCCCCTTGCGTAAAAGTTCTCTGGGAATTGCTCCAAATGACATTGTATGAAATAAATCACCACTTTATACTGCGTAAAATTGGAAGCAAGTGTAAGCAATTAATGCTTTAGGGAAGCTGGTGAAAGTCCGGCACTGCCCCCGCAACGGTAACAATGTAAAGCATATTTTTTAAGTCGATATCGACTTACACCACTGCAGTCATGTGGGAAGGTGAATATGTCCATAACATAAATATGGCGCTGAAGTCCGGAGACCTACTTGTTTCATCTATCTACCCGATCATTCACGTGGGGTGAATGTATGGAGCATGTTATGTCTAAGTCTTTTCAACCTACTCGTCTGGTAGGGGCTATCGCTATTGCGATGGGGTTTTCACCTGTTATTTTTGCTGAAGATACAGCGAACGTAACTCAGCTTGATCCAATTGTAATCACTGCTTCAAAAACTGCTGAAAAAGCGAGTGAAGTTCCAGCGCGTATCAACATTATTGAACCAAAAGTTCTCGAACAATCTCCTATCGCTTCTTTACCACAATTATTACAAACCGATGCTTCCATCAATATGGTGCAAAGTGGCGGTATGGGACAACTTGCAGAGATTTATTTACGAGGTACAGAATCTGATCATACTCTCGTGCTACGAGATGGAATTCGACTAAATAATGCATCCTCAGGAACAGCAAGTCTTGCATTTATTGACACAACAGATATTAAACAAATTGAAGTATTGAAAGGGCCTGCCTCTGTTCTCTATGGTACTGATGCAATTGGCGGAGTAATTCAGCTCGTTTCAAAAACACCTGAAAAGAATAGAGCTTTTATCACGGGTGAAATTGGTGAGAATAAAACTTATAAATCAGTTATTGGCGCTGATTTATATGAAGATGGTTTTTATGCCCAAATTCGTGGACAACGCTTAGAGTCTGACGCAACCAAAGTAACTAATCAAAAAACCAACTCATCAGATACGGCATCATTTGATCAGAAAGGTTTTAGTACAAAGTTTGGTGTTGAGCAGAAAGATTACGGTATTTCTGTTGACTATAGCCATAATGAAGGTTCAAGCCTTTATGATGCTTATACATTTAATGGTGCCTTGCTTAAACAAGACTTCGAAAATGAGATTATCAATTTACGTAGCCGTTTAAATGTAACAGATAACTTAGAATTAAATACTCGCTTATCACAATTCAAAGATGAAGTTAATCAAAAAGACTCTACTGATTTTGTTCATAGTAAAACTCAGGAAGTAGAGTTATATAGCAAATGGAAGTTTTTACCGCAGCAAACACTCTTAATTGGTGCCACCCACCGTACGTTGGATGGAGATATTCTGTCTTATGGAGCACCATACAATGAGAACGTAGACTCGACAGGGTATTATCTTCAACATCAATTCAATGGTGATAGATTAAACACTCAAGTCGGTGTTCGTGTAGAAGATAATGAAAAATATGGCTCACATACTGTTGGTCAAATTGCTGCACGTTACCAACTTTTAGATAAAACAAGTATCTATACCAATATTGGTACTGCTTTTAAATCACCAACGCTTAATGAACTTTTCAACTCATGGAACGGCAATCCAGATTTAAAACCAGAAGAAAGTACATCTTATGAAATTGGTATAGATCAAACTCTACCAGCAGGTTTTAAAACAGGTTTATCTGCTTACTATACTGAAGTTGAAGATCTTATCGGCTCAGTGAACTTTGGTAAATTAACTAATATTAATAAAGCAACTTACCAAGGTGGTGAATTTTATATTGGTTGGCAGAAAGATGATCTTTTTGCAAAAGCAACTTATAGCTATGTCAAACCTGAAAACGAAGAGACTCATCAGGATTTAAATCGTCGCCCTCGTCAAGGATTAACCTTAACAACAGGTCTGCAAAATGAAGTTTATGGCATTAGTGCTTCGCTCGTTGCAAAATCAAAGTCGAAAGACTGGGATAGTAATTACAAGAATCCAGGTTACGCAACTGTAGATATTAATGCTTACTGGAATATGAATCCGCATATTAAATTGTTTACTAATATTCAAAATATTGGAGATGTTGATTACAAAACAGCTTATCAAGACCAAGGATACTATTACGTAAATGGTGGCCGTCTTGCGTCAGCTGGTGTCACCCTAAGTTACTAAGCAAAACTTTATTATAAAAATATTTTCTTAACTCCAGTTTCGGGGTAATGTTCTGACCGACATTATCCCCTTTTTATGTTCAGGATATCCATCATGGGACACCGTTTAAGCAAAATCTATACACGCACAGGCGACTCAGGCACAACAGGTTTAGGCGATGGCTCTCGTGTTGCTAAAGATGATTTACGAATTGCAGCACTTGGTGATGTCGATGAACTCAATGCCATTATTGGGGTACTTCGTGCTCAAATCACAGCTAGTCAAATGACCAACAAAGCGGATTGGGATAAAAGTCTCAGCCTTGTTCAGCATTGGCTTTTTGATTTAGGTGGAGAAGTTTGCATTCCAAACTACAATTTACTTGAGCCTGTTTGTATTGAGTTTCTTGAAAAAGAAATTGACCGTATGAATGAAGACTTACCAATGCTTAAAGAGTTTATTCTGCCATCAGGCTCTTTAACTTGTAGTTATGCCCATCAAGCCCGTGCCGTTTGTCGCCGCGCAGAACGATCTCTACTGTCGGTACAAACACGTGATCAAAACATTCAAACCATGGCGCTCCAGCTTTTAAACCGCCTGTCTGACTGGTTGTTTGTTGCATCTCGTGCTTTACAACGTGCCGAGGGCGGCCAAGAAGTACTTTGGCAAAAAAATATTAATGAGATTATTTAAAAATAGATTAGATTAAACATGGTCTCTGCTCTTTTTAAAGAGACCATAGTCAAAATATTCCATAGAAGAAAATTATGCGCATTATTGGTCATCGTGGTGCACGCCGAGAAGCTCCTGAAAATACACTAGGTGGGTTTCAGCACATAAAAAATTTAGGTATTCGTGGTGTCGAATTTGATATTCGTCAGCTTCAAGATCAAGAGTTGGTCGTGATTCATGATGAGAATTTTTTACGTACAGCTGGAATCGACCAAATTGTTGAGCAATCCACTTTGGCTCAAGCACTCTCATTTGATCATCGTCAAAACTGGCCTGACTGGCCAAGTTCAGAGCCAACACCAACTCTCACAGGCGTTTTAAATTTACTTGATAACTTCGATCATATTGAAGTGGAAGTGAAAGCTGTAAGAGACATGGCTTTAGCAGAAAAAATTGTTCAAAAGCTTGAGACTGAATTACAAGGTTTTGAGAAAGTCGTCACCATCACAAGTTTTGATCTTCAGATTTTAACTGCCTTACGCGATATAAACTCTCAATTCAAACGTGGATTGTTAGTCGAGCTTCCAGTTGGAGCAACAGCAATTGAACTCGCTTATCAATATGGTTGCTGTCATATTGGCTGGCACGATCAACTCGCAACAGATGAAATGATTCAGCTTTCACAGCAGGCCAACTTAAATATTAGTGTCTGGACAGTGAATGATGTAGAAAGAGCAAAAAGGCTTAGGGATTTAGATGTACAAGGGCTAATTACAGATATTCCAACCACGATGTTACAAGCTCTATAAATATAAAAAAGGTGGTAAAACCACCTTTTATTTCTTTTGTGCTTGGATAAGGCGTTGTCCACTCTGATCAAGCAGATATAACGTATTACCTACGAGCTGGAAGCGTTGAATACGTTGCAAAGCATCCACTAGCTCTGCCTCTTGGGCCAAAGCACCATCACAGCTTAAATGTCCTGCATTTACCTGCATGTCAAGTTTTTGCTGACTAAAATTAAATGTATAACGACCAAAAACTGCGTTACATCCAGTATGGCCTGATACTGTTTTGATAGCAGAATTTAAAGAGAGAGTCGGCCACTGTGTAAAGAATTTTGCCTTATGGCCACTGATCTGAGTAATCTGCCAATCAATATCTTGAATGCCATCAGGACTCACTCTCTTTTTTACAACAGGCGATTGAACATGATGAACTGTTTTTTTTGTTTGAACTTTTTTTGTATTTTGATCGGGTGCACTTTGACATGCGGCTAATACAAGACTGATTGTGACCAAGACACACTTCAATGATAATTTCCTTGCAATATCAATGCTGTTCTTTTTTTTCAATCGTTGTACGTTCATTAAACAACTTCTCCTACTTGAAAAACTCTGTGACATAGTTTAATTCTGTTACCGTTCTTTCAATACATCTGTACAATAATGCTAGTGATTCTCACTAAGCACGTGCTAATATGAAGGATAGAATAGCAATATATCTTGATGATTGGTTTTGCTATGTCGTTTTGTCTTTGTACCTTGTCTGACAAGGATTCTAGGAGCGCTGCCGGATATGACTTCCGCCCCACTCAAAGCCCCAATTAACTGGACCGCTAGCATTACCTTAATTGGTTTACCAATTCTTGCCGCAATCATAATCCCGATTTACGCGTATTATTATGATTTTAGTGTAAGCGCATGGGTAAGCTTATTTTTTCTTTTAGCTCTAAGTAGTATGGGGATTACTGCTGGTTATCACCGCCTGTGGGCTCACCGAGCTTACGAAGCGTCGTTACCGCTTAAAATTCTTTTAATGATCGGTGGAACTTTTGCCGTACAAAATAGTATTTTGTTCTGGGCATCTGGTCACCGTACTCACCACAGACATGTTGATCATGTCGATGAAGATCCATATTCAATTGAGCGTGGTTTTTGGTATGCCCATATGGGTTGGATGATCCGCGATCATTCGCCATCTGAGCCAGACTTTAAAAATGCGCCTGACTTGCTCAATGATAAATTGGTTATGTTCCAGCATAAATACTATGGTTTACTTGTAGTTGCAGTTCATGTTGGAATTTTAGGTTTAATTGGTTGGGCAACTGGCGATTTATGGGGTGTCGTCCTCATAGGTGGTCTCTTACGCTTAATCATTAGCCATCAAGTGACTTTCTTTATTAACTCACTTTGTCATATGTTCGGTAAACGTCCTTATACAGACGAAAACTCGGCACGTGATAATTTCTGGTTAGCTATCGCCACTTGGGGCGAGGGTTACCACAACTATCATCATATCTTCCAATACGATTATCGTAACGGTGTGAAATGGTGGCAATATGACCCAACAAAATGGTTGATTTGGTCTTGTTCTAAACTTGGTTTAGCTAAAAATTTACGTCGTATTCCAAGCTTTAATATTAAAAAAGCAGAACTGGCGATGAAGTTTAAATATGCCGAGCAAGATCTTGCTATCTATGGTCATGATGTAAATGCTGACATTAGTCAAATGAAACAACGTATTGCACAAGAATACGAAGCATTTACCCATACTTTAAATGATTGGGCAAAACTTAAAGAACAAGAGTTACAAGCGAAAAAAGCAGCAATGGCTGAAAAGATTCATAGAATGGATCACAAGCTTAAAGTTGATTTTCAATTGCTTGAACACCGTTTAAGTCATCACCGTGAATGCTTAGAAACACTTATGCGTAGTGTTAAAAAGAATACCAACGTGGTGTCAGACTAAAATAAATTCTGATCTAAAATAGCTCTTTCGGGAGCTATTTTTATGCCTGCTTTTTAACTATGGTATAGTGAAATCCGCTCTCTCTATTTTGCCAAGCCCATGCAATTTAATCCGCTCTACCCTTCACTTCCTTCTAAATTATTCCATGTTCAGCAGCCATCTCCTTTGCGTGGTGCAAAAGCAGGCCATTTCAATGCCGCTTTGGCAGATGAACTGCAATGGTCAGAAGACGAAAAAAATGCATGGGTTGAAATCTGTAGCGGACAGCGTACTTTTTCTGAATTCCCTTCTCTGGCGATGGTCTATGCTGGCCACCAATTTGGACAATGGGCAGGACAACTCGGTGATGGTCGTGGTTTACTGATTGCGCAAATACTCAATACAAAGGGTCAAACCATAGATCTACATCTAAAAGGTGCAGGCCCTACCCCTTATTCAAGAATGGGAGATGGACGTGCAGTGCTGCGTTCCGTTGTCCGCGAATATTTAGCTGGGCATGCTTTAAATGCTTTAGGCGTCGCTTCTAGTCACGCAGTAGGGTTTACGACCTCTACTCAAGGGGTACAGCGTGAAAAACTAGAGTTAGGCGCAATGCTACTCAGAACATCTGAATGTCATATCCGTTTAGGACATTTCGAATGGATTAATCAATACGCTCCAGAGTTACTGTCAGAATTCACTCAAAAATGTATTGAATGGCATTATCCTGAGTGTCTAGAAACTGAAAATCCTATTTTATCTTTTGCAAAGAAAGTAATTGAGCGTACTGCAATCATGATTGCGAAATGGCAATTGGTTGGGTTTGCTCATGGCGTGATGAATACCGATAACTTAAATATTACTGGTTCAACACTTGATTTTGGTCCATATGGTTTTATGGAACGCTTCCGCCCGAACTGGATCAATAACCACTCAGATTACCAAGGTCGTTATACTTATCAAAATCAGCCAAGCATAGGCCATTGGAATTTATGGACGTGGTTAAACAACTTGATTCCACTTGCTGAACCTGAACAAAAAGATCAGTTCAAAGAAGAGTTAGCGCGTTGCTTAGAACAATTTGAACCGACTTTTATTGAACATTACACAACTGGTTTATGTCAAAAAATGGGACTTCCCCATTTTCATAAAGACAGTCTTGATTGTAGTTTTAGTTTTTTAAAAATCTTACAAACTGAACAACTCGATTACACTCAGAGCTTTATCCGACTTCAAAATAAAGAATATAAGACTCTACGAGATGATTGCCTTGATATTCGACAGTTTGATGAGTTTCTTAGCCAATATCAAAGCATTCGTGAACATCAAGATACTGCTGAACTCGATGCAAGCATGCAAAAAGCAAATCCGATTTATATTTTACGTAATCACATGGCTCAGCGTGCTATCGAAGCAGCAGAACGAGATGATTTTAGCGAAGTAGACCGTTTGTTTAAGCTGCTTGATCAGCCATATACAAGACAATCAGAGCTCGAACAGCCACAAGATTTAGGCCCGTTACCAAGTGACGTACCAGACGTAGCTGTCAGCTGTTCTTCTTAATACTTTAAAAACTAAAACTCTCTTAAACCACTTTGGTAGTGGATTAAGAGAGTTTTTAAGCATCAAAGAATAATATATGAAAATTAGACCTATCATTATTTGTACACTTCTTATAGTTCCACTCGGAATCGCTTTTTATAAATATGAAAAATATTTACCAACTTTTACGCCAAGTCATCAAGCGCTTTCAAATGAAGAGGTCCTTGAAATAATCAAAACAAAGCCCATCACCTCAATTGAAGTGTTTAAAAATCAACGGATACTTCTACTCAAAAGTAATCAGGAAGTAATTCGTCGTTATCCCATTCGTTTAGGCTTTAACCCTGAAGGACACAAAAATTTTGAAAATGACGGTAAAACGCCTGAAGGTGTTTATTCTATAGATTGGCGCAATCCACAAAGTGCTTTCTATAAATCATTGCATATTTCCTATCCCGATACGAAAGATATTGCTTATGCCAAGCAACATAATCAACCAACAGGTGGAGATATCATGATTCATGGATCAGTTCCAAAATCCTTTTTGTCTATGCCTTTTAGCTCGACTTATATGCCACATAAGGATTGGACATTAGGATGTATTGCGGTTAGAAATGCAGATATAGATGAGATTTGGCAATTGGTACCAAATCATACAAAGATTATTATTTATCCATAAAATCTTTAAAACTATCCACATTTTCTGTGGATAACATTGTGGTTATCCACAGAATAACTTTCGCGAGTGTTTTACTCTTCAGGATATTCGAAGCGGTAACCTACACCATAAACAGCTTGAATCCATTCATGACGGTTACCAGTTTCAGCCGCTTCACTAATTTTTCGGCGCAAGTTTTTGATATGGCTGTCAATTACACGGTCGGCAACGTCAAAACTATCTGGATTAATATGATCCAATAATTGTGCACGTGAATATACTTGCCCTACATGCTCTAAAAATAGCTCAAGTAAGCGAAATTCGGTTGGCGTTAAGCTCAATGATTTTTGTTGATACCAAATTCTTTGCTGAGCTTTATCAATTCTGAAAGAATCATTTTGTTCAGGTTCTGCTTTACGCTCTAAACGTCGTAAAACTGCCTGTACACGAGCAACAAGTTCTTTTGGGCTAAATGGTTTACATACGTAATCATCAGCGCCCATATTCAGACCTAATACACGGTCAATTTCCTCTGTACGGGCAGTGACCATAATAATCGGCAAATCTGACTGTTCACGAACTTTACGGCAAATGGTCAAACCATCCATTCGTGGAACCATTAAGTCTAGAACCATTAAATTAGGTTTACGTTGCTGAAAACTCGCATAAGCATCTTGACCATCATGAAACATACTTACTTCAAAACCGGCAGCTTCAAGATAATCACGCACTAAATGCGCTAATTCGACTTCATCTTCAACCAACATCACATGTTTCATGAGATATTTTTCCTTTTATATTTAACTCTGCTTTTTAAAAGTGAGCACACAACGTAAACCACCTAGCGGTGAATGTTCAAAACTGAGTGTACCACCAAGCGCCTGCGCAATTTTACAAGACAAAGCCAAGCCTAGCCCTGTTCCACCTGTACTACGCGTACGCGAATCATCTACGCGATAGAAACGTTCACCTAAACGAGATAACTGCTCATCGTTTAAACCAAATGGGCTGTCATCAACATACAAAGTCCACTCCTGCGGAGTTTGAGCTGTATGAATATGAATTTTGCCACCTGTTTCTGTATAACGAATACTATTACTAATTAAATTAACAATAATCTGTTTAAACCGATCACGGTCTAATAATAGCGGAGAACTTGTTCCTTCAACCTGAATTTCGAGACCAGCCTGCTCAAGTTTAGGTTTAAAGTTTTCTACTTCCTGTAATACTACTTCCCATGGATTAACAGAACTCAAATAACACTTAAGCTGTTGGGCATCTGCCTGTGCCAGATCTGCAAGGTCTTGGGTCAATTTTTTCAGGCTTGAAACCTGACGCATCATTGCATCTAGATGTTCAGGAGTCGCTTTTCGAATCCCGTCTTGCATCGCTTCAATTTGTGCTTGTAATACAGCCAGCGGCGTTTTTAACTCATGAGAAGTATCTGCCACCCATTGACGTCGCGACTCTTCATGCTGATGTAAAATTTCTGCCAAATGGTTCAATTGGGTTGATAAATCGCCCAACTCATCATTTCTTTTAATAACAACTTGATGCTGATAATTTCCTTTCGTTAATTCATTGGTTGCATTTAATAAACGCTGAATTGGCTTTTTAAAATAAGTCGCCATCAATAGCGCAGCAACTAAACTTGAAAGTAAAGTTAAAGCATAAATTAAGAGTAAATAGCGCTTTTGATTACTAAAGAAATTAATACTCAAAGCATCTTCTTTATCTAAAACAGGTTTTAAACCTAAATATCCAACCACTTGATTATTTAAGATAATCGGGCGAAATGACATCTGATCTGAAGAAGGCGGCTCACCTACAACAAACTGGTGCCGTGCATCATATAAAGATAAACGGGAACTCAAACCTAAACGGTCAGGCAAAGCAATAAAACGCTTCTTACCATTTTGAGTTTCAATATCTTTTAAGCTCCCCTTCTTTGATTTATTTTTATCATCACTTGGACGAAATTGGTTTGCACTTAAGGGGAATCTTAACCCTTCAAAGGGTTGATATTGAGAAGGTAAATTTTGCTCAAGCGTTCTTAACTCTTCATCGCTAAAAATAGTATTTTTATTTGTTGGTGCAACTTGAGGTGAAATATTAATAAGGGCATGTTCATCGAAAGAATGCTGTTGTATGGCAATATCATATTGGCGACGAAGCCACCACTGCGAAAGACGATCGTAGTCATCAGGAGCCGCGGTTCCTTCGATTTGTAAAATCTGTGCCTGAATCGCATTCCCCCAATCATGGTACACCGTATAGACATCGCCCAGATTGGTTATAAGGCGGTCGAGCTTCTGCATTTCAACGTCAGCCACATATTTGGCAAAGTTCTTTTGCATTGTCCAGTGTAAAACGCTCAAGCTTGCAGTCGCAATAAGCAATGTGGTGAGCAAGACTGTCAAAAACAACCGTAATGCAATGGGAACACGTAGAACGTTCAAAAGCACTCTCTCATTTTTACCCTATATTTCGCATTGTAACCAACAACGAAAAGAAAAACTCTCCATTGTTTCTACATCTTTATTATCTAATCTTTAAGGCATCGGTAAACACAACATTAAAAGGCTTTAAATATGAAAATGACGGCAAAAATTGCATTATTCAGTGCGGCAATTGTAACAATGGGTAGTTTAGCGGCGTGTCAATCGACGACTCAACCACCAAAGCCAGAGCGTGGCATGATGCAAGATGGCCCACGTGAAGGCCACCACCGTATGAAACATCGTGAGTTCACACCAGAACAAAAAGCAGCATGGGAACAACACCGTGCCGAACGTCAAGCTCGCTTTGAACAAATCCAAAAAGCATGTGATGGAAAGGCCAACGGACAAGCAGTAAATGTTCAAGTTGGAGATAAGACACTTGAAGGTACTTGTAACCTTCGTTTTGAACCAAAGCGCCCTCAACCACCAGTTAACGCCCCTGCTCCTGCATCAGCTCAAGCAAAATAATTCTAAAAATCATAAAACAAAAGGCGCCTATAGGCGCCTTTTGTTTATACATAACTATTTACGATTTTGACTATTTGTATCATATAAACATAACCAAAAGTGTTTACACTCAAAGCACTTAGCTAGTTTAAGCATTTTTTTCTTGACTTTGCAGTCACAAAGTAAAGGTCCTGAGGTGCTTGTGCAGTTATGCAAGTTGTTGCACGATGTAATAGTCCAAGGTGCCTCATGGCACATTCTCATAGATTAAGATTATAACTCTGGTTTCACCAGTATTGAGGAACCCGATATGCCACAATACAAAGCGCCCTTACGTGATATGCAATTCGTTTTGCATGAATTATTAAATGCTGAAGAACACTATGCAAAATTACCTGATTTCCAAGGTAACGTAAGCCGTGAATTGGTTGATCAATATTTAGAAGCTGCGGCAGACTTTTGTGAAAATGAACTTTCTCCTTTAAACCAAGTTGGCGACCGTGAAGGTTGTACTTGGAATGATGGCGTAGTTACCACTCCAACAGGCTTTAAAGAAGCTTATCAAAAATATATTGAACTTGGCTTTCCGTCTTTATCAGCAGAAGAACAATACGGTGGTCAGGCTTTACCTAACTCTTTAGGTATTGCAATTTCTGAAATGGTTGGTACAGCAAACTGGTCTTGGGGTATGTACCCTGGCTTGTCTCACGGAGCTGTACGTACATTAGAGCATCATGGTTCTGATGAACAAAAAAATACTTACTTACCAAACCTTGTTTCAGGTGTTTGGACAGGTACGATGTGCTTAACTGAATCTCATGCAGGTTCTGACTTAGGTATTATCCGTTCTAAAGCAGAACCAAATGCTGACGGTAGCTATGCAATTTCTGGCGAGAAAATCTTTATCTCTGCTGGTGAACATGACATGGCTGAGAACATCATCCATATCGTTCTTGCTCGTTTACCGGGTGCGCCGAAAGGTACCAAAGGTATCTCATTATTCATCGTTCCTAAATTCCATGTAAATGCAGATGGTACTGTGGGCGAGCGTAATGCGGTTCGTTGTGGTTCTATCGAGCACAAAATGGGTATTCATGGTAACGCGACTTGTGTCATTAACTTTGACCAAGCTAAAGGTTACTTGATCGGACCTGAAAATCGTGGTTTGAACTGTATGTTTACCTTCATGAACACAGCACGTATTGGTACTGCGGTTCAAGGTTTAGCAGCATCTGAATCATCTTTCCAAGGTGCATTAACTTACGCAAAAGAACGTTTAGCAATGCGTTCTCTTTCTGGCCCTAAAGCTCCAGAAAAAGATGCTGACCCAATTATCGTTCACCCTGCTGTTCGTAACATGCTTTTAACACAAAAAGCATTTGCTGAAGGTGGTCGTGCACTTGTTTACTTACTTGCTCAATATGCTGACATCGTTGAAAAAGGCGAAACAGAAGAAGAGCGTAAGTTTGCTGACAACATCTTGTCTTTATTGACTCCAATTGCAAAAGCATTCTTAACTGAAACAGGTTCTGAGTCTGCTAAGCATGGTGTTCAAGTCTTCGGTGGTCATGGCTTTATTTCTGAGCATGGCATGGAACAAATCGTACGTGATACACGTATTTCATGTTTGTATGAAGGTACAACTGAAATTCAAGCACTTGATTTGTTAGGCCGTAAAGTATTGCAAACTCAAGGCGCAATGCTAAAAGACTTTACCAAAATTGTTCACAAATTTGTTGAAGCAAATAAAGACAACGCTGCCATGAAAGAATTTGTTGAGCCGCTTGCAGCTCTTAACAAAGAATGGGGCGATCTCACTATGCAGATTGGTATGCGCGCAATGCAAAACCCAGATGAAGTAGGCGCTGCTGCTGTAGATTACCTCTACTTCTCAGGTTATATCACTTTAGCGTATCTATGGGCTCGTATGGCACTTGTTGCACAAGAGAAATTAGCAGAAGGTACTACTGATGTTGATTTCTACAATGCAAAAGTTACAACTGCTCGCTTCTACTTCAAGAAAATCTTGCCACGCGTACGTTCTCATGTAGACGTGATTGCAGGTGGTCTAGATCCATTGATGTCATTAGACGCTGAACATTTCGCTTTCTAACCATAGTTAGTTGCGATATGCAATGTTAAAAAACAAAAAAGGACTGCTCAGTTTTGACGGTCCTTTTTTTATAAAATCAATGATAAATTTACACTTTAAATTCCATATCCATTTCGTTTTACAGGATATCTAGCACAGGCCAATGTGCACAAAAAAGGTGAACGACTATGCCAATTTACAATGCTCCTTTAGCTGATATGAAATTCATCTTAAATGATGTATTTAAAGCAGAACAATTTTGGCAGTCTAATGAGAAACTCGCTCATGTAGATGCTGCAACAGCTGAAGCAATTTTAGAAGAAATGGCTAAATTTGCTCAGAACGTGACTCATCCATTAAACCGTACCGGTGATGAAGAAGGCGCTCGCTATGAAAACGGTGAGGTGTTCACACCAGCTGGTTTTAAAGATGCATTCCGTCAATATGCAGAAGGTGGTTGGATTGGCTTAGGCGCCGATGAAGAATGGGGCGGTCAAGGCATGCCAAAAATGCTCACCGTTCTTTCTGATGAAATGTTATTTGCAACTAACCCATCATTTATGCTCTACCCGCTTCTTTCTGTGGGTGCAGGCATGGCTTTAAACAGCTATGCATCTCAAGAACAAAAAGAAACTTACTTACCAAAGATTTATTCAGGTGAATGGTCGGGCACGATGTGCTTAACCGAGCCACATGCAGGTACTGACTTAGGTATTATTAAAACTAAAGCAGAACCTAATGAAGATGGTACTTATAACATCACTGGTACTAAAATCTTTATCACTGGCGGTGACAACGATTTAGCAGAAAACATTATTCATTTAGTACTTGCTAAAACACCAGATGCTCCTGCTGGTTCACGCGGTATTTCTTTGTTCATCGTGCCAAAGTATTTGGTAAACGAAGATGGCTCATTAGGTGAACGTAATCTCGTTGGCCCAGGTTCTATTGAACATAAAATGGGGATTAAAGCGTCTGCAACTTGTGTGATGAACTTTGATGCAGCAAAAGGTTACCTTGTTGGTAAAGAAAATGAAGGTCTTGCTGCCATGTTTGTCATGATGAACTACGAACGTTTATCAATGGGTATCCAAGGTTTAGGCGCATCTGAATTTGCTTATCAAAATGCAGCGCAATATGCGACTGACCGCTTACAAGGTCGTAGTGCAGCTGGTGTTCAATCACCAAATAAACCTGCTGACAGCATTTTAGTCCATGGCGATGTTCGCCGTATGTTGTTAAACGTACGTGCAAACAATGAAGCATCACGTGCTTTTGCAGTTTATGTAGGTCAACAGCTCGATATCACTAAATTCTCAACTGATGCTGAAGCTGTGAAAAAAGCCAATAATCGCGTTGCGCTTTTGACACCAATTGCTAAAGCTTACCTCACAGATACAGCATTCCAAGCAACTTTAGATGCTCAAATGGTGTTTGGAGGACACGGTTATATCCGTGAATGGGGTATGGAACAATGTATCCGTGATCTTCGTATTGCTCAAATCTACGAAGGAACGAACGGCGTTCAGTCTCAAGATTTAATTGGTCGTAAAACCATTAAATGTGGCGGTGCGTTCATTGCTGAATACATCACTGAAATTCGTGACTTTGCAAATGACTTAGACACCGATTTGAACTTCATTAAAGATGCAACTTTAGATGCTGCAACTGAAATCGAAGCAATCACTCAGTTTATTATTGAACAAGCTGCTGAAAACGTAGACTTCCCGAATGCTGCTGCTGTTGATTATCTACATGCAGTTGGCTTACTCAGCTTCGCTTATATGTTTGCAAAAATTGCAGCGGCAGCAAAAGATAAGTCTGGTGACTTCTATCAAAACAAACTTGCTTTAGCTCAATACTTTGCTGATCGTATCTTGCCGGATATTGATGCACGTATTGCTAAAATTAAAGCTGGTTCTGACCTAATTATGGGCTTCAGTGAAGACTACTTTACGAATCAAGCTTAATTAAGTTCTTTATGAAAAAGCGCCTGAATATTCAGGCGCTTTTTTATTTTGTATTTACTATTTCCATTGGCATGAAATTTGTTTAATTTCTAAACATTAAGAAACAAACTAAAGATCTTACTATGCCTGATCCTAAAAAATACGAGCGAATACTTGACCGTTTTGGTCATTACGCCGTAGAAGCCTTCCACTATTTAGCCCTGTTTATTATTGGATGTATGGTGGCTTGGTCCGCAGCCAATACTGTTTTTGAAATTTTAACAGTCAAAAAATATGCTTCAATTGATGATATTTTATTATTATTTATATACTTAGAACTTGGTGCGATGGTTGGAATTTACTTTAAAACCAATCATATGCCTGTACGCTTTCTTATTTATGTTGCGATTACGGCCTTAACCCGCCTACTCATTTCAGATATTCAACATGACCATAAAGCGGATATGGACCAAGTCATTATTACCGGCTCAATTCTTATTTTAGCTCTGTCTATCTTGGTTGTTCGTTTTGCATCTTGGAATTATCCGTCAGTGATGAAAGAGAAACATGCAAAAACGCCAACACCCTTAAAGCCCCCTCAGCCTCAAGATGATGAATTAGCATAAAAAAATGGCCTCAATATTGAGGCCATTTATATATTCTATATTTCAAAATTAACGGACACGATAAATTTGGTGTTTTGAGTCTACGAGTAAATATTGATTCGGTGTTTTAACCCAACGGTATCCACGTGGTGGCTCATACAAACGATGCGATCTCCAGTCTGAAACATAATAGCGACTATTGCGGTATTCTGCTGGAACACGATCGCCACGTTTAAATGCTACATATCGACCATAGTGTTTACCGCGATCGGCATTTGACCATTGTGGAGCGCGATGATCATTTCGGTAGTCATGACGACGGTCATATCGATCATAGTTTTTACCATGATTATTGTCCCAACGATGACTTGTATCGGCCATCGCAGTAGCTGACATACCCAACATTAATGTTGAAAGTACAAGAACGATTGGCTTTTTCATGACCTATTTCCTTTTATCTTGATCTGAAGCTAGATTAAAAGAGAGTCAAGGAGAAACCATGAATAAAACAGCTTTGATTGATATTGTTTGTAATGACTATAAAGAAAATATGAAGAATCTGTATCTGTGCTACCATTACCATTTTTCAAACTAGGTCAATTGCTGTGTCTGAAATCAGTTTTGAACGTCTTCATCAATTTTTTTGCAAAGTTCCAACCGTACAAGAAGCCCGTATCATGGCTCATGGAGCAGACGGCGAACATGCTTGGTGGTTTAAGTTCAGTATTGATGTAGAACATCCGCTAGCATGGCAAACAGTTCAAGAATTAGGACATGTTTTAAACTATCTCTCGACGAATGAACGTCTACCGACTTTATTCTTTCCTGTTTCTCCACCGCCTTACATGAACGGTGAAGCGAAAGACTTTTTATCGTGGATTATTCAGTGTAACCATCCTGAATTTAACCCAGATGTAGTCTGTGACTGGCTTGAGGCACGTTTACCAAATCCTGTAGATGATGAGTCGCAGTGGAAAATTAAGACTGATTTGAGTGAATTAGAAAAGTTAGATGATAAGACTTTGGATCAGTTGATTCCTCCAGCGCCTTAAATCGGACTTATGGCACAGCCTTTACTTACAGTGATATTCTAATGTCTTTTGTATAGGCTAATGCCTCACTTTTGAGAGGTCAAAAGTGACAAAAACCTTTGTTTCACTGATGTTGCTTCCCTGCAACACAGTGAAACGGCGACATCCATGTCGCCAATCACCTTGCCAATTTTGTACAAAATCACGGTAACGAATAAGCTCCGAGTTTAGAATCAAACTAATTAAGACTCCGTCGTGAACACATAGCCTCAACGTTTATATAAAAAATAGAATTAGAAAGTCGACAAACCTGACCATTCCATAAAACGATAAATCCAATACTTCACTTTAGACTCATCTGCATACTTCGCGTAATCCACGCTCATCTGTCTACCTTGTAGGTTTGACCAAGAGGTATTGAAGTAATCTTGTGCATCCTTAAAGACTTGATCTTGAACATTACCCATAACCAACATATCCGTTTCAAGGTTGTAATTTTTTAAATTACGAGCTGTAAAATTAGCAGACCCTACAATTAACTCAGCGTGTTGGGCGTTATATTTCAAAATCATTTTGCTATGATTCTGCTCACCATGTGTATCACACCAACGGATTGGAATGCCGGCAGTATGTAGTTCTGAAGCTACCTGACGATTTGGAATACCATTCTTTTGTCGGCCAAATGCATCTTTATTTGGATCAAGTAAAACTCGAACAATAACCCCTCTATCTTGAGCACTTTTTAGAGCCTGAATAATCTTGCGTTCAGATAAATAGAACATACTTAAATCAAGATGCTCTTTAGGCTTAGCCGAGTTAATCAATTTCAATACAGATTGATAAATCGCCCCTTCAGTTAACACTTGAACTTGAGGTTTGGTTACGTCTTTTTCAAAGTCACCTAAAATGAGCGATGGAGAACTACTACCTGACATTCGCGCAACCGCGGCTTCAGATTGTAAAACATCTGCGGCTGTCGCTCCTGTTACAACTAATGCAACATTTGAGTGTCTAGAACTACCATCATGCGGATTTGCTGAAGTCACCAGTGACTTCCAACCAGCATCGGTATCAACGACTACAGTTTTACGGTGATTCGCCTTAAAGTTAAATAAGTTCAAATAACTGCGCAGTGTAATTTTTTCCTCACCGAATGGATTTGGCAACCAGCCTTTTTCAGGGTTATTACCAACATTCTGACAGCAGATATACCATAAGCCTGACCAGAATGGATTAGAAGCACGTAAAGGAGCTAAATTGGTTTCAATCACATCAACACCCGCTTGACGTAACTGACGATAATGTTCAGGGCTTAAACCACCATATACCGAGTTAATCGGGTCAGTAATTAATACAATCTGGATTTGGCGATTTTGTCTTTTTTTACTGACTAATACATCGGTTAACTCTTGCATTAATGGCCTTTGCTTCAGTTTTGAGTCACCCACTTCTGAATTAAACAAGAACATGTCAACCACAACTGTGGTTTTTGCCTCATCAATCATTTTCAAGATTTCATCAAAGATGTGCTGATCAACCTGTTGTTGCCCTTTTGCATCAAGGTAGGTTTTATCTGCTAAAAATTTGACATCGGCATGTCTAAGCTTGCCACTAAAGTTAATTCCTTGCGGCAATGGTTTTACTGTGTGGTAAATTGCCGATGCAAGATATGCAATAGCAACAACGCAAAGTAATATCGCCATATAACGACGCCCTGACCAATTTATTTTTTGATGAATTCGTTGAAAAATACGCATAAAAAAGACCTAACTTGATACTTTCAAATTAGGTCTTTTGGATTGATTTTTCAAGTTTAGTTTCGTGTTAAAGCCTTAAAAACTAAAATCAACACCTACCGTAAAATTGCGTCCAACTTGTGGAATATTTGATAAGAAAGATGCATGTTGATAAACCGTGTCATCTAACAAGTTATTCGCTTTCATATAAACACGATAATCTGTTTTTGCACCATATTGCCCAGAATATGCCACCCCAAGATTGAGCATGTTATAGCCTTCAGTTTCGGTCTCGTAAGCTGCGATCTTGTCTTGGTTAAAGACATGATAATACTCAGCAGAACCGCTAAAACCATCACCAAAATCTGCGTCAACTTTAGTGCCTAAACGTCCTGCTGGAATACGCGGAGCATTACCTTCTGCATCAATTTTACCGCGCACATAATCACCAAAAGCACTGATCTTGTACATCGGGGTAATTTGATAACCAATTTCACCCTCTGCACCATAAAAGCGTGCTTTATCTTGAGTATATTGGACTAAACGGAAGTCTTTATAACGGTCAAGGGTTTGCGCGTAGATGTAGTCATCAAACCAGTTATGGTAAACATGAAGATGGTAATCAAGTTTGTTATTATCAAAATGCAAACCTAACTCAACATTATTCGATTTTTCCTTACTGAGTTGATCATTTCCTAACTCATAAGTATTTGTCGCAAAGTGCCCACCATTTGCATATAACTCTTGAGCTAAAGGTAAACGTTCCTGATGTGAAGCGACAAAAGAAAGTTTGTAGTTCGGTGCAAACTCCCAGTTCGCAGCACCTGCGTAGGAAAATGCCGAGCCATCAAAATCTTGTTTAGAGTTATCATCTACATCAACCTCTTGCTGATCTGCACGTGCAGAAAGCTCAAAGTGTACGTCTTTCCATTGCTTATGTTCTAAAGCAAATACGCTCCACTTCTTGGTAGTGGTCGGTGCCATAAAGGCTTCTTCGCCAGTTAAATTCAGTTTTTGCTGACCTAACTGTGCACCAATGACCCCTTCCCAACTTGCAATTGGGTTATGTACTAACTCAACACGCCCGTCATAGCCTTTGTTTTGGAATCGGGTTGCAATTGCTCCCTCTTCAATTTCGTCATGTTGATAGTCGGTATAGCTCGCTTGTGCACGTAACTTTTGGAAGCCTGCAAATGGATCATTTAACTCAGTTTTAAAATCATAACGCTCAGATTTTAAGTCAATCCACGGGCCACCATGTTCGTGATCATGAGCTTCTTCATCACTATGTCCTTCATGGTCATGGTCTCCACAATGCAAGCTCAGATCATCTACATGGCAGGTTTCATATTCATGACTATGCCCCGGTAAGCCATATTGATCGCGACGGTTGCTATAAGAAATACCCGTATAACCACGGTCATAAATCCAAGACAATCCGACATTAACTGAATCGCCCTGAGCAAAAGTATTGTCTACACGGCGCTCTTTTTCACCTTCATGAATGTAATTTGGCGCAATGTAGTTATTCGCATCACGTGTTAACCCCTCAACACGTAAGGCAACTTGGCTACCCAAGCCAACAGTTACTCCAGCGCTCGCTAGTTTTTCATCACTTCCAGTGTTGTAACGTAAGCCAACTTGTCCTTCATAACCGTTTTCAGGCATTTGCGTAGGGATCTTGTTATCAATTACGTTGACTAAACCACCAACAGTTCCAGCACCAAACAGTAAAGTTGAAGGACCTCGAATCACTTCGACTTGTTTTGCAAGCACAGGATCTACAGTTACCGCATGGTCAGGAGACAAGGTCGAAACATCAATATTTTCTGATGAATTTTGGAGTACTTTAACGCGTGGTCCATCTTGTCCACGAATCACTGGTCGACTCGAACCAGCCCCAAATTGATTAGCATAAATTCCGACTTCACTACTCAGCGCATCCCCAATGGTGGCAGCACCTTGCGATAAATGCTTTTGATCAACAACAGTATCTGCAACTGCAAAATCTTGTGAAGTTTGCTCAAGTGGATGAGCCTTAATTCGAATAGTTTCTAACTTTTCAACATTTTCACTTTCTGCTGCAAACGAATGAACGGATATGACAGCTAAAATGGATAAGGTCAAAATATTTTTATAAAACTGCATTGGATGTGTCCCGAATCACGATATGTTTTATTTTTGTTATATTATAACATTTCGTTTGTTTTGCAATAAAAAACATTTCTGATTCGCCGATTCGTTAGACTGATCAACTAAATGATGTGAGTAATTTTTGATTTCTAATGCCTTTTACCATCTCTCATGCCGTTATAGCTCCTCCTCTATCCAAGCTTAGCCAAAACACTTTACCGATTGCCGCGTTAGCCATTGGGAGTATGACACCCGATCTTTACCGCTTATTTACAGTTCAGTCCAGCATGCTGACGCACCAATGGAAAGGTCTGATTTATCCCAACCTTGCATTAGGCCTCGTCTTTTGTGCAGTTTGGTATTTGCTTTATCGTCCAGTGGTGTACCGTTTTTTTGGTGTGCAACATGATCTTGGCCTCAGCTCTTTAAAACGTATTTTTATATTTTTTATGGGCGTTATATTTGCACTCATTGTCGGTATAGCAACTCATCTGATTTGGGATGGTTTAACACATTCAGACTTTCGAACGTTTGTATTTAAAGATGTTTTAGCGACAACTATTCATCTTTTTGGTCATCCCTACCCTTTGCATCGTCTTTTACAACTTGGCTCCTCTGCTCTTGCCTTACCTTTTCTTGGTTGGATGGGTATTCACTATTACCAGCGCTACAAACAACACTGGAAAGTAAGTAAAAAAATTAAATTTTTCGCGTGGTCTCTGTTTATTCTATCTACAGTCTTAGGCTTATTTTCATTTTGGGATTATGCACGTTACATCCCCCACGAAGTTTGGCATGCCGATACCTATTATTTTACGGGCCGTTCTATCAACGAGTTTATGCAAGGTTGGTTAAGTACTTTTAGCTTAGGATGCTTATTATTCTTGTTTTTAGATCGTCAACAAAGAATGGGATAAATCAGAAAATTTGCTGCCAAATTGCTCATTTTCAGGTTAATTTCCGCGGTTTTTTGATCTAGTTCTTGTGGCAAACCATGCAACAGGGCATAATCGAAAACTTATTTTTTTGACGGTGCGCGGTTTACGCATCCGTCTTTTCAGCCAATATAGTTTGGATATTTTTCATCATGATGCGAACTCATTACTGTGGCTCTTTAACTGAAGCCCAAATCGACCAAACCGTTACACTATGCGGTTGGGTACATCGTCGCCGTGACCATGGCGGTGTTATTTTCCTTGATATGCGTGACCGTGATGGTCTCGTTCAAGTGGTTATTGACCCAGATACTCCAGAAGCATTTGCAACTGCAGATAAAGCACGTTCTGAATATGTATTAAAAATTACAGGTCGTGTTCGTCGCCGTTATGAAGGTACTGAAAATGCCAACATGGTGAGTGGTCAAATTGAAGTTTTAGGTAAAGACATCGAAGTTCTTGCCGCTTCAGAAACACCTCCATTCCCTTTAAATGATGAAAATACCAATATTTCTGAAGAAATTCGTTTGAAATATCGTTTCTTAGATATTCGTCGTCCTGAAATGTTGGATCGTTTACGCTTCCGTTCTAAATTAACCAATCTTATTCGTAACTATTTCGAAGATAATGGTTTCTTAGACGTTGAAACACCTATTTTGACACGTGCAACTCCTGAAGGTGCGCGTGACTACTTAGTACCAAGTCGTGTACAAAATGGTAGTTTCTATGCACTTCCACAATCACCACAATTATTCAAACAATTGTTGATGGTGGGTGGTATTGATCGTTACTACCAAATCGCGAAATGTTTCCGCGACGAAGACTTACGTGCTGATCGTCAACCAGAATTTACTCAAATCGACGTTGAAACATCGTTCATGAGTGACGATGACATTATGGACTTAATGGAAGTCCTAACTGTGAAGATGTTCGATGAACTTCTTGGCGTTAAATTCGATAAATTCCAACGTATGACTTACGCAGATGCAATGCGTGACTATGCATCAGACAAACCTGATATGCGTATTCCGTTGAAACTCGTTGACGTTGCAGACTTAATGCAAGAAGTAGAGTTCAAAGTATTTGCGGGTCCTGCAAAAGACCCTAAAGGCCGTATTGTTGCTTTACGTGTTCCAGGTGCAGCGTCATTGCCACGTAGTGCAATCGATGAATACACTAAATTCGTTGGCATCTATGGTGCAAAAGGTTTGGCTTACATCAAAGTTAATGAACTCGCTAAAGGAATTGAAGGTCTTCAATCTCCAATCGTGAAATTCATTGAACCGATCGTACTTGAATTGTTGGCACGTGTTGGTGCGCAAGATGGCGATATCGTATTCTTTGGTGCTGATAAAGCTAAAGTTGTAAATGATGCAATGGGCGCACTTCGTGTGAAGATCGGCCATGATTTGAATCTTGCAACTTGTGAGTGGGCTCCACTTTGGGTTGTTGATTTCCCAATGTTTGAAGAAACTGACGATGGCAAATGGACTTCTGTTCACCATCCATTCACTCTACCAAAATCAAGCGTAGAAGAAGTGAAGAGCAATCCAGGTGAAGCGCTTTCTGTTGCTTACGACATGGTATTGAACGGTACTGAAGTTGGTGGTGGTTCTCTACGTATTTATACATTAGAAATGCAAAAAGCGATTTTTGAAGCGCTTGGTATTTCTGATGAAGAAGCAGAAGAGAAATTCAGCTTCTTATTAAATGCACTTCGTTACGGTGCTCCTCCTCACGGTGGTTTGGCATTTGGTCTTGACCGTTTAGTAATGTTAATGACTGGCGCGACTTCTATTCGTGACGTTATTGCATTCCCTAAAACTAAGACTGCTGAATGTCCACTTACTCAAGCTCCTGCTCCTGTTGAAGCAAATCAGCTTCGTGACTTGGGCATCCGCTTACGTGAGAAGCCAAAAGCTGAAGAATCTAAATAATTTTTAGATTCTCAAATTAAAAAACCCTGCTTATGCAGGGTTTTTTATTCATTAATTTTCAAATTTTAATGGGATATTTCTTTTTCAAAACTTGAGAGCGTTTTAAATTTTTGATCAAAAATTTGGATGATTTCTGTTTTAAGCTTTTCAAAATCGACCACATGTTCATCGTCATTTAGACAAATTTGTGGAAGTTGTTCATTCTTAATAACCTGATTAATTTCAGGAAGATTTTGTAGCCTTAAGTTAAAGTTTTGTCCACGCTCAAATATATTGACAGGATAAAAACGGGATGAGCACAACTGCCACAATCGAAAAAGATACTGATTAACGTCTAAAGGCTGTCTAAATCGATGACTTGATACTTCATTTAAATAAGCTTCTTCAGTTTTCCAAACTTCTTCAAATACCGATTTCAAAAAGGGTTGAGGCAAATGAGTACTATAAAAACTTGAAAATTTTCGGTTATATAAACTTAAAAAATTACCCAAATTACTGCTCATAGAATAGCGATAATTAAAAAGTGCATAAGGATTTTTATGAAGCAATTTTCGCTTATCAAAATGCTTATTAATAATCGCAACATCCGTTAGGGCAACTGCACCTAGAAAGTTCTCTTCACCTACGACCATAAGTGGCTGTAAACGCACACCATCACAAGGTAAACCATTTCTAAAAAAGAACTCAGGCTCTAAAGGCCTATTGATAAAGGTATCATCATTAAAATAAACAAAATGTTCTGCTAGTTCCTCAATTTTATGAATATTGATTTCAATAGCATGTGAGTTAAATGTCGGTAAACAGTCTGACTCCATGATTTGATCATGTGTGACCAAATTTAACTTAGGATGGTTTTTGACTAAAAATTCAGGGAAATGACCACAAGTCACCAGATGGATCTTTCTAACCCACGGGCAAAATTTCTCAACAGATCGAAACCAGTAATGAAGATTATTCCAGTCGCGATAGCGGCATTGATCAACAAGTTCAACCGCCTTTGTTTTAGTTTCTTTAGATTTATAATATATATATTGTTGCTGCCATTTCGTATCGGTTGAGTCCACCCAAATCATTACAAAATCAACAGGCTGCATTAAACATATATCCAAATAAGTACAGAAATTTACTAGAAAATTTCAGATAAAAAATGGAATTCAAGGTTTATTAATGTTAATAAAAATTCATAATTTATTCATAATTTTAATTTTTCTAAACAATTGACTCAATTTAGACTCTATTGAGATGAGAGTGGGCAAATGGCATAATATCACCACTTTTTCTCCCTTGGTGATTCATTATGGCAATGCGCCCTGATGTACGTCGACATGCTTTAATCGTAATTGTATTCTCTCTTGCGCAGTGGTTTTTCATGCGCTATATCCTTGCAAATGAATTATTTAACATCACTACAAATCAACGTATTCTTTATTTCTGCGTAAGTAGCTTAGCAGGTGCATTGCTTATTTTTGTTGCGCTGATTTATATGGTATTAAAAGGAAATGCGGATAAAAATTAATATCCGCTTCCCCTCATAAGATTTAGATAATCCTAAAATTTATTTTCCAATATAGTTATCGCATAACTGTATCAATTCCGGATGTCTGTCATGCTGATGGACAATAGGAATGATCTTTTGGTTACGATTGATAATAAGACCTTGATCATTAATCGTAATTTGATCTATTGGATATAATCCAAGAGTTACAATAATAGACTCAAATGGCTGACAGCGAGTTACATCAGCTAAATCATTGGTAATTAATAATTTATTGTGCATTGCCTGATCATAAATTCTTTCAGACATTTTTTGATATGGCTGTTTGCAGAACTCTTCAATCATTTTATTGATATAGACTTTAATCGAGTTCATATCTCCAATTGTGACGCCTGAGCACGAAACCTGCTCATGTTTTGCACTATTATAAAAGCCATCTCCATATGCATCGATAATCCATTTTTGATTATATTGCTCAGTGCCTATCGTATAATCTGGATTTTCCATACCAACAAAGAGTCCTTTGCCGAGATCTTTAAAAGGATTACTCTGAAAAAAAACATCTCGCACATCGCTGAGCAGTACATGTGAAGCATCAGGATGACTTTCTACAACTTCTTTATATTCAAAAAAGCGACTCACATGCGGATAGCCTGTGATTTTAAGTGCTTTTATTTTTGAATCAGGAACTGCTTCATTTACAGTTAATCCAATAATTTTCTTAAGAATATTCTTTATAAACTTAAACTTGTAAATACCTGAGTATTTTGACTTCGATTTAAATTTCCCAATAGTTGAAACTTTAAATCCAATTTTAAAATTTTTGATATCTGAAAATGCATGAACAAACTCTGACATTTGCTCTTTATAGATAATTAAAGTCAAAATGCCATCAAAGTCTGTCTTTTCCAAAGAATATACAAAAGAAGAAATGAGGTCAGCGCTGTATCCAGTTGCTGACCCGATAATAATATTTTTTTGCTTAGTCATAAAATTAGTAAGAAAATCTAAAAAAACGACTAAATTATATATTTATTAAGTATATATTTCTTTAGTTTAACTCTTAGGTAACGTAACAAATCACTGTCATCTTGTGAAATAGGAGTAATTAAGCTTCTTTCCTTTTCTAAATAACTTAATGCATCATTATTTTCGATGATTGGATGATCGAATAAAAAGCTGACATAGAAGCTGAAATCACCTCGTCCAACAAGGTCTTGCCAATGATCATAAATTTTTATTGGCTGATGATAATCAACCAACATTTGTGCCATTTTACGGTCTACAACATAGGCATACGCATAGGCTAGTTTTTCGAGATAGTCGTAATCAACTTTTAGAATTTTTTGGTTATACAACTCTTCGGGTAAAAATTTTCCACGAACGCGATTACATATTTTCATTTGAATACCGCCCAAGCTTAGAAAAAAGCACGGACCTAGGTTCAAAGAATGAATGTGCTTTTCTAAGTCTTGGAAATCAATTTCAAAACGCTCGATCACATCATCTTCAAAAATAATTGCATATTCTTCATCGGAGCTTAAAAAATCTTTTAATGCAGCAATATGTGACATGGCACAACCAAGCTCACCAGGCGTCATCGGTTTTTTCTTGCCTGCTACACCTTGTTGAAAATATTCACTAACGCTTAAATTCTTACCGATTACCCCAAACTGCTTAAATTCATCGCGATACTTGTAAAATGTTGCTTGAGAGTACAACTTTTTTAAACGTTCACTATTAGCAGATTCAATACTGATTAAATATTTTTTCATTTCATTCAAATGTTAAAATGAGTCAGGGATAGTCTATCTAATTATAGTTATATCGAGTGTAAAATTTAATGCTAAATCGCCTGATTCAAAAAAAATGGTATAAATACCAACAAGCAAAAAAAGCAAAATCTTTTGACTCTCATTGGTATATGCGTTTTGGCTGGTTAGAACAACCGTTTACTACACTTGAGCAACTAGATTCTCTCTTTGAGATCCACTCCCCTAAAAAATTTACATTTGCAGATAGCTTTTATGCTTATGAAAATGGCCGTCATTTCATTTTTTTTGAAGAGGTCGATGACAAACATCCAGTAGGTTTTCTTTCTGTTTTAGAAGTCTTTAAAGATGGCACCTACACACCACCAGAGACGATCTTAAAGCTCGACTATCACCTTTCTTATCCTTGTATATTCAAAGTAAAAGATACTTGGTACATGATCCCAGAGACTTCGGCCAACAAGACGATTGAACTTTGGAAATGTACTGAATTTCCACTGAAATGGGAAAAGCATTCTAATCTGATTGAGAATATCGAAGCAGTCGACAGCACACCTTTTTATCATGAAGGCTTATGGTATCTTTTTACTTCAACGCGTCGTGATTGTAAGAAATTTGGTGACCGTTTAGATCTATTCTTTACCGAAGATATTTTGAATCCGAACTGGCAAGAGCACCCAATGAACCCAGTGTGCCGAGGCAGTCAACAGTTCCGTATGGCGGGTAAACCTTTTATTTATAAAGGCCAATTGGTTCGACCAAGTCAAGATTCTTTAAAACGTTATGGCGGTAATATCGAATTAAAAGCGATTACTCAGCTTAGCCCGACAGCTTACGAAGAAAAATTACTAGAAGTAGTTTTACCAGACTGGAATCAAGCAGATGACGGTTGCCATACCATTAATGTCGAAGATAACTTCGTGGTACTTGATGCCATCCGCCTTACACCAAAAAATAATTAAGTTTTCAGCAGTCCTTTATAAATATTAAGCGTCTGCTCAGCCATGGCTGGTACAGTCAGTTCAGCCTTGGCTTTTGCATATAAAGGGCTAAAGTCGTGTTGAGCTTCAGGTTGAAGCGCACATTTAATCGCTTTTGCTAAACCTTGTGCATCTCCAATTTCTGCCAGATATTGCTCTGGCAACCACTCAATCACACCGTTCACTTTGGTTGAAGCCATTGCTTTATCTGCCTGTAAAGCTTCGACCATGACGAGTGGAAAACCTTCACGGTCTGACGACAAAACTACGATATCTGCTAATTGCACCAGATTTCGAGCATCAGTTCTAAAACCAAGAAAAGCGACCCGATCTTGCATGTTTAATTCACTGACTTGTTTTTCTAAACTTGCTCGAAGTGAACCATCACCAATAATCCATAAATTGGCATCAATCTGTTGCATCGACTCAATCAGTAAACTGATATTTTTTACTGGCTCTAGACGTCCAATACACATAACAACTTTTTTGCTTGTATCTAGCTCAGCAAAATCTTTTTGAATCGATTGAAATAACTTTTCTTTATTTTCAACTGTAAGTACAGATTGAGGATAGACCCCGTTGTAAACCACATGCGCTTTAGACTCAGGAATGCCTTGCGTGAGTGCTTGACTCACCGCAATAACAGCATCACCTGCTAAATAGGCAGATTTATTCTTTTTAGTACCATGTACTGTTGTCACAAATTTTGGGCCAGATAAAAATGGCTTAATTCGGGCAATCAGTTCAGCCGCCTTTCCTGCTTGTGCATGAACAATAGCAGGTTGAATTTGCTGGATAAGATTTTTAAGTTGCCAGAGTAAAAAAATATTCCAACGGCTACGTGCAAAATCAACCGCATGAAAATGTACTTGTTGGCTAAACTTGTCTAGATAGCAAGGATGTGCAATCACATGTACTTCATGGTTTAAAGCGAGCTCATTAACAAGGTTAAAAGTGTGCTGCTCTAAACCACCAATTCCACCACTAGTTGCCAATACCTGAACAATTTTCATAGCTTGCCTACTTATTTTTTATCTTTATTCATGGTCTGTTCAAATAGTTTGGCTTCTTTTAGAAAAGCATAAAATGCGTTAATCATACTATTTACGAAACCACGCCAACCATTTAAGAAACTACGGCGAATAAAATAAGACTTCATGAAAGTCACAGGCATTACCAAAACCAATTTTGCAACACTTGGAGACTTTCCTTTTTGGTATTTCTCTAGTGCTTTAAGGTTGGAATATTGGTTATTTTTTTCGACTTTAACGAAAATGCTCGACTCACCATAATGATAGATATCATGTTGAGTACGCTGAGATTCGCCATCTACAATCACATTTTCATGGACCTTATTGGCAAGGTCATAATGTCCTTTAGACTTGCGAAAAAAGCGCACCTTTGCATGTTTTTTAGTATGTTTACTATTGGGAACACCTAAAAATACGTCATTAATCGGTGTGATTAAAGCATCAACTTTATTTTGCTGAATGGTCTCAATAATTTCTTGTTTTAACTCGTTAGATAAAACTTCATCACCATCTAAATTGAGTACCCAATCATTTCGGCATTTTGCTAAAGCCAAACTTTTTTGCCCAGCATAACCTTGCCAATCTTGATGAGAAATTTGCGTATTTTCAAAGCGCTCTGCAATTTCATAAGTATTATCAGTACTGCCAGAGTCTAAAATAATAACTTCATCAAACTCACTGACACTTTGCAAAGTTCGCTCTAACCAAGCACCACAATTTAAAGTGACAATATAGACACTACATGGAATTTTATTCATAACTTATAACGTCCTTTAGCAAGGGCGATACGCATCTGTAAGTCATTCATGGCACCATGCGTGCTGACACGTGGAATATTAAATTGATTAATAGCTTCATAGGCTTCGATTTTTTTACGCGTCGATACAGCGTTTTTAAAGCCAATCTCTTGAGCCATTTTCTGGTGCTTTTCGTTAAATCGACCAAATGGATAGGCAAAGCTTGGGCATTTTCCAACTAATGCTTCAACATCTTGTTTAGACTGAAGCATTTCATCGTAAGCGGTTTGATCGTCAAGCTTAAGTAAGTTCACATGATGTTGTGTGTGTGCACCAAACTCAATGAAACCTGAATTCGCCATTTCATAAATTTGATCATGAGTTAGCTTTTCGATTCCTTCAATTTGCGTCGCCAAATAAATGGTTGCCTTTGCATTATATTTTTTAAGTAATGGATAGGCATAAAGATAATTATCCATAAAGCCATCATCGAAACTTAAAGCAACGACATTTTTTTGATTACGGTATTGTTCAAGCTCAGAGACAAAACAAAAAGTAGCACCTTTACGCGTCAACAACTGTAAGAGTTGTTCAAACTTTTCAGGAGGCATGTTCATACCAGATGCAGCATCTTTCGGCGTAACCTGATGCAACATCACAATGCGTGGTAGTTTGTTCGAACGAAACGGAAGCCAGAAAGTATAATTACCCAGCACATATAACAGTGCAGCAAGTACTAATAGGCCTACCGCAACGTACAAAAACCACATCATGCATAAACCTCATGTGACCATTCATAATCTTCTGAAAGGGGCTGCTTAAATGTCACTTCAACCATAAATTGGGTGATGCGTTTAGCATTGAAAGATCTACGTGTTTTCTTCCAGCCCTCTTTCGCTATTTTTTCAGCCTGATCTGGGTTTTGATCAAAGAATTGGATCTTCTTGGCCAAGTCAAACTGATCATCAAAGTAAACCACTTCCTGTTCGGTGTAGAGTTTTTCAAAGCCCGGAATTCTTGGGCTAAAAGTCAATAAACCATTACCAGTCAGTTGTACAATACGGTCAGAACTATACAGAGTTACATCATTACGGCGTGAGTAATTAAGTCCCATTTTTGTTTCAGATAGAACTTTATAATACGCTTTACCGTAAACACCAGGTTGCTCAAAACATCCATAATATTGATAGTTTACATGGCCTTGTTGCAACGCATCTGCTAAGTCCTTTAAAAACTTCTCACGCTCAGGTTCTTTATAGACTACGCCACAAAAAATAAATGTCTTGTCAGTGTTAGCATTTGAAAATTGCTGTAGTGTTTCTACATTACGGTGACCCACATTTGGTAGATAGGCTACGCTTAAATGCGGCTGTTTTAATTTTTGTAGATATTCACCACCGGTTGTACAGAAAATAGCATCTAAATATGGCGAGAATGCTTTAACAAAGTCGAGTTTGCTTTCAAGATAAAGCGGGTCAACATACCAAAATGCAATTTTAGTATTTGGATAAGCTTCTTTAATCTGTCTGAGAACATCTGGACTCATTAAGTCACTATGTCCAATAAGTACCAGATCAGGTTCAATATTATTAACGACCTTTAGTACTTCTTTATTGGCCCAACTGGCACCCAGTTTTTTTGTTTTAAAAATGGTTCCCATTCGAGCCATGTCACGAAAACTAAAGTCATAAACGAAATGGCCATTTTCAATTAATCCGGCAGAAATTTTACGGTCTGTGCAGTAAAAATGGGCGCCTTGTTTATTAAAGCCAAAATTCGCAATATGCAATATTTTCATTTATTTACTCAAAATAAAAAATTTAATTTTTCGCTAAAAGATATGTTGCCACACGGTCTGCTTCTTTAAAAGCATAAGGTTGTGGTAACTGTACAACACAAGTCTGCTGTGAAATTAATTTTGATTCTAACATTTGATCAACTGAGTGGGTAATCCGGTCATCTTTCAACCGGTCCATTGCCATTATACCGACTCGACAACCCGCGGTAAGCGCCTCAAAAATCATAGATACGCTGTCTTCTGTTACCCAAACTGCTTCTGCTTTTTGCATTTCTTCAAAAATCCAGCCTTGAGGTGTTTGATCAACTGGAAATATTTGTAAATGCCCAGCAAAGCTTTGCTGTCTTAAAGTATCGATAAATTCTGCTGGCGTGCGACGTGAAGTTGTCAAAATAATTTCAGCGGCTGGATTATTCTCAACAATTTTTTGAACACTGCTTAATACTTTGTTTTGGTTCCACTGATGCCGTTTAGATGAACCACCTAAAGCAATTAAAATTCGGTCTTTTTGATGGCGGTTTTCATTACGAATTGGATTTAATGCACCACGTGTGACAATCACATGGCTATCAGCATGAATACCATCATGTTCTGGAATCACAGCATAATCAAAGCAAACCACAGGTAAGTTAGGCTTCATCAATATAATAGTTTTGGCTTTTCTAAAAATTTTGCCGAATAACCAGACACGAAAATGTGTGTGGCTTCCTACTCCAAATATAAAATCGGGTACTTTTTTTAATAACGATTTTTTTGAAGAGAAAAGCGCCTGAATTAAAGAAATAATTGGCAAATCAGAAATAAGGATCTCTTCAAAAGTTGTTTCTGGCTGTTGTCTTTGCATTGCCTGAAACAAGCCTAATGCTTGTGAACGGTGCCCTGCCTTACCATCAGAGACATAGACAATATGCATAAAAGCTCCCGAAGCCAAAAATAAAAAGGCGAAACTTATGTTCGCCTTTTTATGTTAACGGATTAACTTATTTTACGTAAGTTAACCAGTGTTCATATTTCGGATTTCTACCTTGAACTGCATCAAAGTAAGTCTTTTGAATTTCAGTAGTAATTGGACCACGGCCACCTGTACCAATTGGACGGTCATCGTATTCACGAATTGGCGTTACTTCCGCAGCAGTACCTGTGAAGAATGCTTCATCTGCAATGTAGAATTCATCACGTGTAATACGACGCTCAACAACTTGATAACCAAGATCTTTAGCAATCGTCATTACTGTTTGACGTGTAATACCATCAAGCGCACCACCAGCGATATCTGGAGTGTGTAAAACGCCATCTTTAATTAAGAATACGTTTTCACCAGAACCTTGGCACACATAACCTTGTGGGTCCATTAACATTGCTTCATCGTAACCAGAATGTGCAACTTCTTGGTGAGCAAGAATTGACAACGTGTAGTTACCAGATGCTTTTGCTTTACACATCGTCACGTTTGGATGATGGTGAGTAAATGATGAAGTTTTAACACGAATACCATTCGCCATTGCTTCATCACCAAGGTATGCGCCCCACGCCCATGCTGCAACTGCGGCATGAATCGTGTTATTTGTTGCTGCAATACCAAGTTTTTCTGAACCGATCCAGATTAATGGACGTAAATAGCAAGAAGCTAATTTATTTTCACGAACAACATCGATTTGTGCTTGTTCAAGCGTGGCTTGATCATACGGCACTTTCATTTGATAAATTTTTGCTGAATTTAACAAACGTTTTGTGTGGTCTTGAAGACGGAAAATGGCAGTACCTTTAGGGGTTTCATAAGCACGAACACCCTCAAATACGCCCATACTATAGTGTAATGTATGGGTTAAAACGTGAATCTTTGCATCACGCCAATCAATTAATTTTCCATCTTGCCAAATAAAACCATCACGATCAGCCAAATTCATGGAACACTCCAAATTGTTATAAAATCATTCACTATCCAACTCAACCGAGGCGGTTGGGTCTATTAATCTTTGCCATAAATTGCAAACGACCGCACGGGTACTACGCCAGTCCGCTGCGCTGACTTGCATGGATTGATTTGCAAGGGCTAAGCGGTGGCTTTCGGCACGTTCACTAAGATAGGCTCGAATTAATGCTGTGGCATCTTCACTGGATAAGCAGTCTGCTTTAGCAGCATCTTCTAATATTCTTACATTATCAGAATAATGGGCGAGATCGGGTTTCGTCCCGCTCCATGCAAGTACAGCATACTGTGCCATAAATTCGATATCGACGATACCACCTGCGTCCTGTTTTAAATGAAAAATACCATGTTTTTTTTGTTCAGAAGACGAACCTAGGTGATCTTTCATTTTCTGACGCATTTTCAACACTTCCTCACGAACATAAGCCTCATCTCTAGATTGAGTCAATATCTCGCGGCGAAATATTTCAAATTTCTGGCAAAGCACCTCATCACCTGCAATAGAGCGTGCTCGAACGAGTGCCTGATGCTCCCAAAGCCATGCACTTTTCAATTGATAGTGTTCATAGGCCTTAAGACTTGTCACCAATAAACCGGCCTCACCTGAAGGTCTTAACCGCGTATCAATTTCATAGACACGGCCATCAAGGGTTTGAGTGGTCATCAGTGACATAAACTTTTGAGCGACACGCATAGCAAACTCAAAGCCACTAATTGACTTCGTTCCATCCGTATCTGCTTGCTCATCTAGATAATGAATAAAGACAAGATCCAAGTCAGAACCATAGCCAAGCTCAATCCCACCCACTTTCCCATAACCAATAACAGCAAAGGCTTTGTAGTCGAGTGAGCAGCGCTTTCCATCGACATCACATGGATAACCATGACGCTTTGCTACAGTCTGATAAGCTAAATGAAGTGTTGCATTAACACTAACTTCAGCAATATCGGTTAATGCATCAGATACTTTCATTAGCGGGCTTTCAGCTAACACATCACTTGCTGCAACAGTGAGTACATTGCTCTTTTTAAACAGTCGAAGTGCCCGCATTTGATCTTCCACTTGATCAATTTCAATACGAAGCAATTGCTGACGTAATGAGTCCTCTAAGTCCTTACGCTTTGGTAACTCAAAGCCCATCGATAGAAACTCATCAAGCAATACCGGATATTGGGTTAGCTCTTCACAAATCCATGGACTTACGGTCGCCATTTTAACTAAGCGTTGTAATGCCCCTTTGCTTTCAATCAGCATGACTAAATACACGGTTCGACGCATAACTGATTCAATCAGTGGCATTAAACGTAAAAGTGCGGTTTGAGGTTGTTCAGACTGTAAGATTACTTCAATTAAATGAGGCCAAAATGTTTTTAACCGCTGGACAGCATTTGAGGGCAGCTTTTTAAGTGCATGACCGTGCCAGAACTCATGAATCAGATTTTTCGCATTGTCATCCAACACTTCATCTAACTGCTGCTCTAACTGTCCAAAATTTTCAGTTGCTGCATTAGAACTTGTATCTTCAATGAGCTGCTTAAATTGAACTTTAACTTTTTGACGTTTCTCGTTAAGAACATCAATAAATTCATTCCAGCTTGCGAAACCCAGGGTATCTATAATGCGTTGTCTTAGGTCAATTTCTTCTGGTAACAATTGAGTTTGCTGATCGTTGAGCGCTTGAATTGCATGTTCAACACGGCGTAAAAACAGGTAAGCATCTTCTAATTCTAATACAGCCTGTTTTTCTAATAAGCCAGCTTCACCAATGTGCTCAAGGCTGACTAAACATTGACGGTCTTGTAACTCACGTTTTGATCCACCGTAAATAAGCTGGAAGACCTGCACAATAAACTCAATTTCGCGAATACCGCCCGCTCCGAGTTTAATATCATCCTCGATATGACGACGTAACACTTCGCGCTCAATCATCGCTTTCATGTCACGCATAGCAGCAAAAGCGGTGTAATCGACATAACGACGGAACACAAAAGGACGTGTCATTTCTAACAAGTCTTGCCCTTCTTTACCGCCAGTCACAACACGTGCCTTAATCCATGCATAGCGCTCCCATTCACGCCCATGCTGGCTTAAATATTTTTCTAAAGCGGCATGACTAATCGCCAAAGCCGAGCCATCTCCCCAAGGGCGTAAACGCATGTCGACTCGAAATACAAAACCGTCTGCAGTAATGTGTTCAAGCAAATAAATGAGTTTTTGTCCCCACAAAATACAGAACTGCTGTACATCAATGCATTTTCGACCATTGGTTTCGCCTTGTTCATCAAAAGCAAAAATCAAGTCAATATCACTCGACAGATTAAGCTCTTGCGCACCCAACTTACCCATGGCAACCACAATCAAATCTTGAACTTTGCCAGAGTAACTCAAAGGTTCACCGTGTTTCGCCACAAGTGCTACACGTGCAAAGTCCTTTGCTGCACAAATACTTGCATCGGCAAAATCAGAAAGCTCGCGTGTGAGTGTGACAACATCGGTAAGCTGATTGGCATCTTGCCAAATCCAACGGAACATTAAACGACTTCGTAAAATGCGTAATCCACGCATCCAAGATGTTTCGTCACCAATTCCATCTAATGTGGTTTGTACAAATTGGTAAATCTGTTCGGTCGAGAGCGGTGCAGTAAATTGATCTAGTAGGTAATCTTGTTCTAAAACAGCTTGATGCAAGCCTAAAACTTGTTCTGCGTACTGACTGGCACGCAATGTTTTTTGTAACTGCTCCGCATTCATATAAAAAGCTCTTTTCCTCGTACTCTGTTTTTAGTTATAGCAGTTCGAGTAGTGGTAGGAAAAGGGATTAGACTAATTTTGCTTCCGATGAAGAGTGATGTTCGGTAAGCGCCTCATGACTTTCTTGAGCCGAAGGTAATAAAACTTTAAATGTCGTTCCTACGCCTTCTTTTGAGCTGACATCAATTTGTCCCTGATTAATTTCAACAAAACGCTTACAAAGACTTAAACCTAAACCCGCACCTTTTTCACCGGCAGTTCCTTTAAAGCTGGCTGTAATACGTGGATGGAACAAATTTGTCATTTGTTTTTCGGTCATGCCTAAACCAGTGTCTCGAACTGTTATTTCTATATTTTTATCAGCTTGCCTAGCTTCAATAAAGACTTTGCCAGAGCCATCAATGTCGGTAAATTTCAGCGCATTTGACACCAAGTTTTGAATTACAGAGGTCATCATATTGATATCGGCATAGATATTTAAATCATCTGGAACATCATTGACCAGTTCAATATTTTTCTTTAAAGCTAAAGTACGTAGTACATCACAAACGATATTGCTGACTTGTCTAAGCTTAAAGTTAATTGGGTGATAAACAAAACGCCCTCCCTCTGCCATCGCCCAAGTTAGTAAGCTTTCAAGTAAGTTATAAGTCGATTGCGAGGTGTCATATAAATAATCAGCAATGTTTTGAATGCTAGATTCATCTAAGGTTTCACGCTCTTTGGCGAGTACTTCAGAAAACCCGAGCAAGCCATGAAATGGCGCTCGTAAGTCATGCGAAATAATCGAGAAAAATTTAGTTTTACTTGAGTTAATCGCAACTTGCTGTTCATAGAGTTCGTTTAACTCTTCATAGTTAAACTTCAATTCGACTTGCTGCATAAAAGTAGAACAGTAATCGAGCAGTAATTGAATATCATCATCTTCAAATGTTGCAGCATCATCATCAAAAAAGACAGCAAAGCCCATAGATGTTTTATCAGGATGTAAAAGATGCACGGCCAATGCTCTGCTGCACTCGATGTTTAGTTCTTTTAAATAGTTGGTTAAGTTTTGATATGAAGGATGTGAGTGATTAATAATCTGTTGTTTAGCAAAGCACTGTTTTAAATGTTTCGAAGGTTTAAACGAGATTGCTGTCATGCCCTCAGGGCAACGATGCCAAAAGTAAGGTTCCTGATTAAAAGTCAGTAAGGCTTTTTTACAATTCAAAAGACGAAGACTAAACCGGAAAAATTGCTCAATGTAGTTCTGCTCGGCATTTAATCCAAGTAACAGAGATATCCTACAAGCACTTAACTGCTCAACCTGATTTATTTCTAAACGCTGGAATGTCATTGCCCGCCTCACAGATTTTGTCGTTTTTGGTCGGAACCGCTCTTAAAAATGTACTTATAATCATTATGATCTACTACAAACTTTAACACAGTACATTAAAAGAGCAACGTTCTTTTCAAAATAGAAATGTGAAGTTTCAATTAAAGGTTTTCAGATACATAAAGTGGGTATGCTTGAGGAAAATACAACAAATGTTTGAAGGTAAAGAGTTGTAAGATGTTAGAAATGCGAGTTCATAAAACGCTAGAAAGCGACTTTAAAAGTACTATTTGAATAAGAGGTTTGGATCTGTCTTGATTTGACTTTAATCAAGGCCATTTAGTTGGCATTTTTGGCTATTTTCAATATAGAACAAGAAACTATCAAACATATCTAGTTAGGTACTTACTTCTTATTTTGAACTTTGCTATAGACCACTCCATCTTAAGAGAAGTCCTAACTTTTCAAATTCTTAATAGCTTCTGTTGTAGCTTTTACCATCTCTGTACTTGCTTTCATTTGTTCAACGTTTACGCTTGAAAACTCATTGGAATTACTAGTTGCGTGATCATTACCAAAATACTTTAAAGCTAACTCTTTTCTAAGTTTAATACCATCCTCTGGATCAAGATCAGAAATGTAAGAAGGAAAAGCATTTAACTCCAAGCTTATTCTTTCTACAAAGTCTTCTTTTTTCTGATAGTGAATAACTTGTTTTAAAAAAAAGCTTAATATTGTTAAGCATAAAGATAATACTGTAATTTTAAAGACCCAATAATCAACATTTTCAACCTCAAATCTGTCAAAAAATATTTGTTTAAAAACTAAAGAAATGAATGCAAACCCAAAAGTTAAAATTACAAAGAAAAAAAACCAACCTAAATAGATATTCTTAGTATTATTAAACCCATCTTTTGCATAATTATAAATATTTTCAGAATCAGTATTTTGTAATCTATTCCTTAACTCTCTAATTTTCTTTAATTCTAACTCTACCTTTTGTGTAACTACACTTACAGATTCATTCAAATATTCATTTTGTAAGCTTATTAAGTTTTCATATATTTTAAAAAAATCATCCAATGCCAAAAGTTTTGCAGATAGATAATCCTCAAGTTTTTTATAATTTTTTTCGATTAGCACCTCTTCTAATCTAATAGCAATAGATTCTAAAATATGATCATGATCTATCCCAACAGAGTCTACACGAGATTTAATTAAGGAAAGCAATTCATCAATTTTGATAATAGAACGACCATTATTCTCATTTAAAACTTTAGCTTCTATTTTGTCTATTAAACTAAAAATATTCTTTTTTCTTTTTCCAAACTCTGCATTTCTTTGTATTAAGCTGACAATTTTTCTAGCTTCATTTGGACTATTCAAATTAACCTCACGAAATGTACCCACTTAAATTATATGTATAAAATTTTACACCACTTATTTATTAATATAATAATATATTATCTTTTCCTACGAAACTATATTAGTTAGAAAGTAAGCTATTTTTAAGTATCACTCTTTCTCTAAAATTATTAAAAAACTATTCATTTTTAAAAAATCTAATATTTTCTATTTATAATATTACCAACAAAAAACCCCTAAACCGTTAGTTTAGGGGTTTTCGTAGAATCTAATAGATTCTGAATATGGTCCCGAGGGTCGGACTCGAACCGACACGTCATCTCTGACAGCGGATTTTGAGTCCGCCGCGTCTACCAATTTCACCACCTCGGGAGAGGAAGTATGTTTGTGTTGCGTATATTAGCGCGTTTGCAAAACTTGTCAAACCCTAAGTGAATATTATCGTTCACTTTTAGATCACTTAAACATTTTTCATGATTTAAGCCAGAAGCACAGCCATAAAAAAGCGAAAAAGTTTATACTAGCTCCAATTTTTGCGGTGTTTTTTTCTAAATATGCAACTGTCCGACTTTTCCTTTGAATTACCTGATGAACTTATTGCCCGTTACCCTCTTGAATCACGTAGTGCTTCGCGGTTGTTACACTTAGACTCGAAGGGTAAATATCACGATCACATGTTCACAGACATCATCGATCTGTTCGAAGAAGGTGATCTGTTAGTACTCAATGACACCAAAGTCATGAAAGCTCGACTTAAAGGAAAACGTTCTACAGGCGGTGCTATTGAGATTTTGGTTGAGCGCATGCTGAACCACACCACAGCGTATTGTCATATTAAATCGAGCAACTCACCTAAAGCAGGTGCTGAGCTTTATGTTGGCCCAGATAACATTCCTGTGATTGTACGTGGCCGTCACGAAAATTTGTTTGTGGTTGAGTTTTCACAGCCAATTTTGCCTGTACTTGAGCAATATGGTCAGTTACCTATTCCGCCTTACTTTAACCGTGAAGCAGAAGAAATTGACACTGAACGCTATCAAACGGTTTTCCATAACCCAGAAAAAATTGCCAGTGTTGCCGCTCCTACTGCGAGCTTGCACTTTGACGAAGAATTATTAGCAAAGTTAGAACAAAAAAATGTTCAAAAATCTTTTGTGACTTTACACGTCGGTGCTGGCACATTTATGCCTGTTCGAACTGATGACATTACCAACCATGTCATGCACAGTGAATGGTGTGACGTACCTCAAGAAACCATTGATTTAATTTTGGCGACTAAAGCACGCGGTAATAAAGTGATTGCCGTTGGTACAACAGCAACACGTGCTTTAGAAAGTGCAGCTCAAGCTCATGGCGGTAAAATCGCGGCTTGGACTGGTGACACGCAAATCTTTATCTATCCAGGCTATGAGTTCTGCATCGTAGATCGTTTAATTACTAACTTCCATTTGCCAGAGTCTACTCTGCTCATGTTGGTGTCAGCACTTTCAAATCGAGACAACATTTTGGCTGCCTATGAACATGCAGTTAAAAGCCGTTATCGTTTCTTTAGTTATGGCGATGCCATGCTGGTTGATAAATTAGAAGTTTAAAAACTAAGGCTGGGTTAAACCATATTAGTTAATTAAAAGGTTTAACTCAGCCCAAATACTTACAATAAAAAAATAATGAATAGCCCTATGTTTGCAAAAAATTATCGATAAAACTCAAATATCAATTTTATAAAGACAAATTCCAAATTTAAAAATATTTAGTATTTATCTCTTTCAGTTTAAAAGATAATCTAGAAATAGCTCTTTATGATAATGAACTCATTACTTCCATGCCAATCGATACTGTACAAGAAGCTCTTCATATAAGGCATAAAAAAAATACACAGGTTTTTCGCAATATCGCTCGACTTCGGGATGCTGGACAAAAATCTCATTCAGCCCAAGATCTTTTAGATGCTTTACATCCATGGCGTGAAGATCACAACCTTCGGTTTTTTAATATACTCCCCTATTTACTCGCCATTTGCAGCATCACAGTATTAGGTTTTGGTTTTTTTCTTCATCCACATATTCAATATATTTGGAGCTTTTTAGGTGCCTTTTTAACAGGGTTTCTGGCTTATTTACTCTATCAATCTCAAGAACCTTTAACGCAAGTTATCCGTTATCTAGAACAACGCATGGTGATTTTGCGTTACGGTTTACAGTTTCAGCAGTTACCAGCTTATCTTCCCATTCATGCTCAGCCAGTTTTAGTTCTAAGTAAACTAAAACAGTACTTCCCATTGTTTAACCGAGGGACTGAATCTAACGAAATTACTCAGTTTGCTTCGGCAACATGGAACGATGGAGTAACTGATCATCAAGTCTTGCTGTTTCAATATCATTACGTTAATGAAATCCCTATTATTCAAGACCAAAATAGCGATAAAAAAATTATAAAAGAAATTCATAAAGATTTATGGGGCGCTTTTATATTTCAAATACCAGCTTTGGGCATTGCTGTTAGCAATCAACGTTCTCGTTTTTTTACTCCCTACACCAGTAAATGGCAAAGTAGCGATATTTTAATTAACCAAGAACTTAATATTTTTGGGGTTAATCAACACCAGTTAGCCAAAGAAGTCAGCCCGAGCTTAACTTTAAAATTAAATGATTTTTTTCAGCACTTTAAAGGTGATTTAATTTATCATCACGAAGAACAAATTTTGTGTTATCTGGGTGAGCAAAATCTTTTTCAGACCACCAGTAAGCAAGATGAAATTCATGATGTTTCAGCATTACGTGGGCACTTGCGTACCATGACCATGCCGCAATATGAAAAATTTCAGCAATTAATGTTGAACTTAATTAAATAAATCTCTCGTATGACTTGATTGTCGTCTCATTAAAAATGAGAAGTCAAAAGTACACTGAGGGAATAACAATAAGGAACTGACCATGACTGGTTTATTTATTTTCCTGGGGATTTTTGTTGTACTGATCGTCTGGGGCGTTCACATCCGTAATACCATCGTACGTTATTTTAATGCGACCAAACGCGCTTGGTCTGAGGTTGCCAATTTCGAACGTCAAAAGGTAAAGACTTTAGAGGCGCTTGAGACAACACTGAATCAATATACTCATTTTGAGAAATCGACATTAGAAAAAGTCACTGAATTACGTCAGCAAATTCTTAATTTAAATGTGAATAACACTGATATTTCTCAGCTCCAACAAATCGAGAAAATGAGCAAAGAGTTGATTCGCAGCTTAAATGTTGTTGTTGAAAACTACCCTGAGCTTAAAGCCGATTCACTCTATAGCAAGATGATGGATGACATTCAGGAACAAAACGAAAATGTGGGTGCTGCGATTAGCATTTTTAACCGTAATGTCGAGCTGTTCAACAACCAGATTGAAGTATTCCCTAACAATCTCATTAACACCTTAACTTTATCCAAGAAAGCGATTCGTCCTTTTAAGGATAATCTTGTTAATGAAAATTTTGACTATAAACCTAATTTTTAATAGGAAAAAAATAGGCCCTAACCTGTCGGAAATTTTATCTATTTTATAACCAGCTACATTTAGTAGTAGAACTACATCGCAGAATCAAGGAAAATAGCTCTCTTTTTAGCAGCGAACTGTTTCTTCGCCTCTGCTCGTGTTCAGGATTTTTAGATGAAGTTTGAAAAATTAGGTCAGTCGGGGCGCGCCCGTCGTGGTCGTTTAACTTTAGAGCATGGTGTTGTTGAAACACCTGTTTTTATGCCAGTGGGGACTTACGGCACAGTCAAAGGTATGCTACCGCGTGATATCGAAGACATTCAGGCACAAATTATTTTAGGAAACACATTCCATTTATATTTGCGTCCAGGTCTTGAAGTGATTAAAGAACACGGCGGTTTGCATAACTTTATTAAATGGGATAAGCCAATTTTGACTGACTCTGGCGGTTTCCAGGTTTTTAGTCTTGGCGCAATGCGCAAAATCAAAGAGGAAGGCGTTACTTTCCGCTCGCCGATTGATGGTTCAAAAGTGTTTTTATCGCCTGAAATTTCTATGGAAATTCAGCAAGTATTGAACTCTGATATCGTCATGATTTTTGATGAATGTACACCTTATCCTGCAACGCATGAAGAAGCACAAAAATCATTGCAGCTTTCTTTACGTTGGGCAAAACGTTGTAAAACTCATCATCATGATGAACTCAAAAATAAGAATGCGTTATTTGGCATTATTCAAGGCGGTATGTATGAAGACTTACGTGATGAGTCTTTAAATGGCCTTCTTGAAATTGGCTTTGATGGTTATGCGATTGGTGGCTTATCTGTAGGTGAACCTAAAGATGAGATGATCAAGGTTTTAGATTATTTACCAAGCAAAATGCCACAGGACAAACCGCGTTACTTGATGGGCGTTGGTAAACCGGAAGATATCGTTGAAGCGGTGCGCCGCGGTGTCGATATGTTCGACTGTGTAATGCCAACCCGTAATGCGCGAAACGGTCATTATTTTGTCACTGATGGTCTGGTACGTATTCGTAATAGTAAATATCGCCATGACCAAAGTCCGCTCGATCCACATTGCGATTGCTACACTTGTAAGAACTTTACCCGTGCTTATCTATTCCATCTTGAAAAATGTGGAGAGATGTTAGCGTCTATGCTCGGTACCATTCATAACTTACGTTATTACCAACGTTTAACTGAAGGTATGCGTGATGCATTAGAGAATGGCACATTTGATGAATTTGTTCAGGACTTCTATGCCCGTCGTGGTTTAGAAGTTCCACCATGTCCGGTTGATGAATAAGCCCGATTTGCGCTCAACCTCAAGACAAGGTAAATTGCAAAACGAATTAGGATTATGTCAGGTATCTGACTCATATTTTTAACTTTAGGAAATCAAAATGAGCTTTTTAATTTCTGCTGCACATGCAGCACCGGCAGCTGGCCCAACTACAGGTATTTTGCCAAACATCTTGATGATTGTTGTATTCGTTGCAATCTTTTATTTCTTAATTTGGCGTCCTCAAGCAAAGCGTGCTAAAGAGCACCGTTCTTTAATCGAAAGCTTAGGTGTAGGTAGTGAAGTTGTGTTCGCTGGTGGTTTAATGGGCAAAGTGACCAAAATTGAAGGTGACTATGCAGTTGTTGAACTTAGCCGTGGTGTAGAAGTAAAAATTCAGCGTGCCAGCGTAATTTCAGTATTACCTGAAGGCACTCTAAATAACCTTTAATCATAAAACAGTCGTGCTTTAGCACGACTTTTTCATTTAAGAAGAAAGCGAATGCGTTACCCTGCATGGAAATATTTACTGATTCTGGTTGTTCTGGTAGTCAGTACATTATACGCACTGCCTAGTCTATATCCGGATGAGCCCGCCGTTCAAATTTCCGGTGCCAAAGCTGGTACCCAAATTGATCAAAGTGTGGTGCAAAAAGCAGAGCAAATTTTAAAAACAGCAAATATTGCAAGTCACGATAATACTTTTACAAATAATGCTGCCCTCTTGCGTGTCAGCTCTTCTGAAGCGCAGTTGAAAGCAAAAGAAGTATTACGCCGTGACTTAGGTGATCAATATGTTGTTGCCCTAAACCTTGCACCAACCACACCGGAATGGTTGCAAAAAATTGGGGCAAAACCAATGAAACTTGGTTTGGACTTACGTGGTGGTGTCCACTTCTTGCTTGAAGTAGATATGGACAAAGCCGTTGCCCAACGTATGGAAACCTCTGCCACTGATTTGCGTCGTCAGTTCCGTGAAAACAAGATCAAATTTAATAATCTTGCATTAACAAACAATGTAATCACTGTTCAATTTGCTGACAATGCTGACCGTGATGCAGCAATGGATTTTCTACGTCGTAATGGGAATGAATATACCCAACAGGCATTAGCAAGCTCTACAGGTTCTACTTTAAAGCTTACTTATACCGATGTACGTCGCCAAGAAATCCAGTCATATGCGGTAAACCAAAACTTAACAACATTACGTAATCGTATTAACGAACTTGGTGTTGCAGAAGCATTGGTACAAAGTCAGGGTAGCAACCGTATTGTTGTTGAATTACCGGGTGTGCAAGATACAGCTGAAGCTAAACGTGTTTTAGGCCGTACTGCAAATCTCGAATTCCGTTTAGTTTCTGACTCAAATGATCAATATATTGACCCGTATACAGGTAAATATAATGGTCAACCTTTACCTCCGGGTACAGAAGTTTTTGCTTATGAGTCTTTAGATAGCGGTCGTCAACTTTTGTTGCAACGTAATCGTATCTTGACTGGTGAGCGTGTTCAAAATGCAAGTTCTGGCTTCAGCCAAGACTCTGGTGGTGCCGAGGTAAATATTACCCTCGACAGTGCTGGCGGTAAGCTTATGTCCGATGCAACTCGTAATGCTGTTGGTAAACGCATGGCGGTATTGTTCATCGAAAATAAGCAAAAAATTACTTATGTCACAGATCCTAAAACTGGTGCACAAACAGAAGTTCGTACTCCATACACTGAATCTGTAGTCATTAATGCTGCAACTGTTCAGGCTGTTTTAGGTTCAACTTTCCGTATTACTGGTTTAAGTTCTCCTCAAGAAGCATCAGAACTTGCATTAATGCTACGTGCAGGTGCTTTGGCTGCGCCAATGTATTTTGTTGAAGAACGTGTGGTTGGTCCAAGTCTTGGTCAAGAAAACATTGATAAAGGCGTATTATCAACTCAAATCGGCTTCTTGCTTGTTGCAATCTGGATGGTGGTTTTCTTCCGTCTATTCGGTTTAATCGCTAACTTTGCACTTGTTGTTAACTTGGCAATGATTTTAACAGTCATGTCATGGATTGGGGCTTCCCTCACCTTACCAGGTATTGCTGGTATCGTTATTACCATTGGTATGGCCGTCGATGCGAACGTATTGATATGTGAGCGTATTCGAGAAGAAATGCTCTGGGGAGCATCGCCCAAACAGGCCATTGTGGCCGGTTATGATCGAGCTTATAACACCATTTTTGACTCGAACTTAACCACGTTCCTCGTTGCTTTCATTTTGTTTGCAATTGGTACAGGCCCGATCAAAGGTTTCGCCGTAACATTAATGATTGGTATTGTGTGTTCGATGTTTACTGCAATTACAGTGACTCGCGCAATTGTACAAATCATTTATGGCAAACGCCGTAACTTGAAAAAGTTGAGCATTTAAGGAGATCGATGATGACTAAAGTGACTCAACAAGATTCAAAACAATATGGACGTCCGGATGATGCAAAAATCATCCCGTTCATGAAGATTGCCAAACCTGCGGCAATCTTCTCGATCCTGATTACATTGGCGAGTATTTTCTTTATTGTAACTAAAGGTCTTAACCTCGGTTTGGACTTTACAGGTGGTGTTTCAGCTGAGCTTAACTATGCTCAACCAGCAAACCAGTCTGACGTTATTCAAGCGCTCGACAAAGCTGGCTTTAAAGATGCTGTAGTACAGACACTTGGTAGTAATAAAGACTTACTTGTGCGTATGCCAGTACAAGAAGTTAAGGTTGAAGATCTTAATAACGCGATTACTAAGGCTGTACAGCTGCCAAACAATGCCGCAGAAGTTCATAAAGTGGACTCTGTAGGTGGTCAAGTTGGTAACGAGCTGTATGTTCGCTCTGCTGGTGCGGTTGCCCTTGCACTTATTTTAATGTTGATTTACGTGACAATCCGTTTCGAGTTTAAACTCGCGATGGGTGCCGTAATGTCTTTATTCCACGACATCATCATTATTATTGGTGCTTTTGCATTATTCCAATGGCCGTTTGACCTTACAGTTTTAGCTGCGGTACTTGCTGTTATTGGCTTCTCGCTTAACGATAACATTGTAGTGTCAGACCGTATCCGTGAAAATTTCCGTAAAATTCGCGGTGCGACTCCTCGTGAAATCGTCGATATTGCTTTAACCGAAACTTTACGTCGTACCATTCATACATCAATGACCTTATTGCTAGTCGTTCTAGCAATGATGTTCTTAGGTGGTGATGGTCTACACTGGTTCGCTGTTGCAATGTTTGTTGGTGTCTTTGTAGGTACTTACTCTTCAATTTATATCGGTACAGCGTTTGCCTTATGGCGTGGTCTTAACCGTCAGGACTTCATCGTTCAGGTTAAACCTGAATTTGAAGATGACATTCCTTAAGTTGGATAAATTAAGACATATAAAAAAACCGCGATTAATTCGCGGTTTTTTTATTTAGAACATATTATTTACGGCGCAATGCATCCGAAATTGCTTCAACCAACTGTTGAGAAATTTCTTGTTTAGATGCTTTCTCTAACTCACGCTTTTTCATGTGATAGTTCTCAGCAAAGAAAACTGTCATCGCATTTTCATCAGAAGCAAAACCAATATCTGCTCGTGACACATCGTTACATGCAATCATATCGAGCTTTTTAGCAACCAGTTTTCCTGCCGCATATTCTTCAACATTTTGTGTTTCAGCTGCAAAGCCCACCATAAATGGACGTTTTTCCTGACCAGCAATGGTTGCCACAATATCCGGATTTTTTACAAGGGAAACATTCAACTCATCCCCTGCCTTCTTAATTTTATGCTCGGCAACTTCTGCTACGCGATAGTCTGCGACTGCGGCAGTTGCAATGAAGATATCACAGCCTGTTTCTAACGAATCCATACTGATATCTAACATCTGTCTTGCAGAGGCAACATTTACTCTTTTTACACCATTCGGTGTATCTAAACTTACAGGTCCAGCAATCAGAGTCACTTGTGCACCAGCAGCGTAACAAGCAGCCGCTAAAGCAAAGCCCATTTTACCAGTACTGTGGTTCGAGATATAACGAACAGGGTCAATCGCTTCACGTGTTGGCCCAGCAGTAATCACAACTCGCTTACCTGCCAACAACCCAAATTTTTCAGCAATTGCACGTTGAGCCTGATGGAAATAGCCAGCTACTTGCTTAGCAATTTCTTCTGGCTCTGGCATACGACCTAAACCAACATCACCACACGCCTGCTCACCCGCATCTGGCATGATCACATGCACACCATCTTCGACTAAGGTTTGTAAATTTCGTTGTGTAGCTTTGGCCGCCCACATTTGTTGGTTCATAGCAGGCGCAACCCATACAGGAGATTTTGTTGCCAAAAATACTGTACTGAGCAAGTCATCAGCTAACCCATGCGCAAATTTTGCCAAAGTATCGCAACTTGCAGGCGCAACCAGTAATAAATCAGCCCAACGTGCTAATTCAATATGTCCCATTCCAGCTTCAGCCGCAGGGTCTAAAAGTTCAGTATGGACAGGATTCCCAGAAAGAGCCTGAAAAGTTAGTGGGGTAATAAATGCCTGAGCACCATGTGTCATGACTACACGCACATCAAAGCCATAATCTTTGAGGCGGCGGACTAAGATGGCACTTTTATAGGCAGCAATTCCGCCAGTAACAGCTAAAACAATGTTTTTATGAGGAATAACACTTAGATCAAAGCTCACGAACAGGATACCTTACTGTTGCAGTGGCGCTCACAATAGCATTAAATACGCGCAGACCCAAGATTGATTGGGCAAACAAAATAAAATTTTAAGCGAATTATGCTGGGGAATATGAATACTTCTATTAAAAATTGGCCCGAACAAGAGCGGCCAAGAGAACGGTTATTACAACAAGGCCCTCAAAGTCTATCTGATGCAGAGCTATTGGCGATTTTTCTTCGCTCAGGTTCAAGGCAACATTCAGCAGTCGAATTATCACGTTTACTCATTCAACATTTTGGTAGTCTAAATGCAGTATTTGATTCGTCGTTAAGCGAATTAACTCAATTTAATGGAATTGGAGCAACGAAATACTCTCAATTACTCGCAGTCAAAGAACTCGGACGGCGTTATCTCGATCATCACTTTCAGAAGAATAATCTTAGTCTTCACTCTTCTGATTTAGTTTTGGATTATTTACGCTATGAATTAAAAGGTGAAAAACAAGAAGTCTTTGCAGTGCTGTGTCTAGACCCAGAATTAAGAAAGCTCCATTTTAAAAAGCTATTTTTTGGTTCAGTGCAGCATTGTGCGGTCTCGGTCAATCAAACCTTACGCTACGCCTTGCAACAGCACGCTTGCCAGCTCGTTATTGCACACAATCATCCATTTGGTTCAGCACAGCCTTCTGCTGAAGATATTGCGTTAACTCAACAACTCGAAAATGCATGCAAGCTGGTCGAAATACACCTCTTGGATCATTTTATTATTTCTCCGGAAGGAAGCTTTTCATTTGCTGAACAACAACTGCTCAACCCAGCAACAATATCAGTTCAATGATATTGACAAAGTGCCACTAAGCCTAGAAGATCAAAACAAAAATAGCGACGTTTAAAATAAAATGATTGTTCGGGAACAGCCTAGTATTTTCAAAGTTTTATTCTCTTGGCGAGGCACAATTTTACCCAAAATTTTACCTTCCCTAGGCGTTGTGATGCTGATTTCGGCAATCATTGGTGGCGTGGAATATATCAATCTTTATCGCTTTCCAGAGATCCCTTTGGTTGGCTTTACTCTGATTGGTGTCGTGCTTTCTATTTTTCTAGGATTTAAAAATACTGCATGTTATGACCGTTGGTGGGAAGCCCGAAAATTATGGGGCGTTTTAATTGCAACTTCTCGCCATTTTGATCGTGACTGCCGAATTTTGACTCAAGCCCGCCGTGAACGTGTTATTCAACATGTGATTGTTTTTGCTAATGTGTTACGTGATCGTTTACGTCGTCAGACTGCGAACCCAACTGAGTTAATACAAACCAGTGGTATGAGCCAGCAAGCACTCACCCAACTATATCAGCAAAATAATGCCCCTCAGTACACGTTGAGCCTTATTCACTGGGAATTATTACAAGCGCTTAAAGAGGGTGAAATCTCTGACATTATCTATGCACAGATGAATAAAAATGTTTCAGATTTAAGTGTTGTGCAAACTGGCTGTGACCGAATCGCCAATACACCTATTCCATTTGCCTATTCAGTTTTGCTCAATCGCACTGTCTATTTTTTCTGTTTTATGTTGCCATTTAGTCTTGGTTCATTGCTTGGTTTAGCAACACCTTTACTGGTTGGAATTTTGGCATATACATTCTTAGGACTGGATGCACTAAGCTCGGAAATTGAAGAGCCTTTTGGTACTCAAAGCAATGATTTACCGTTAGATGCTATGGTGCGTAGTATCGAAATTGAACTTTTAGGAACATTAGGCAAACCTACGCCGCCTCCAATTCAAGCTCAAGATAACAATTTGCTCTAAAGTCTATTAGAGAAAACGCTCCCAAACACCTTGCTGATTAGCCGTTGGTTTAGGTGTATTTCCCAATTTAATCCATGGCATATTCTCACCATGAAAATCACTGCCAATCGATACAGCTAATTGATGTTGCTCAATCATCCGATCAACCATTTGGCGAGTAGATAACGTTTCCATAGGTGGAGGTAGCTCAACTGCATCTCCACCTGAAGTTGCAAACAATTCAATTAAATATCGAATGTTAGTTGCAGATAAATCATAACGAGTTGGATGTGCTAAAACCGCCAGCCCTTTACTTTCATGAATCACATCAATTGTTTCTTTTAATCCTAACCCTTCAAACTTAACAAAGGCACGTCTTCCCTCTTTTAAGAAACGATCAAATGCCTGTTGAGGACGGGTTACTACATTCTTCTCGACCAATGTTTTAGCAATGTGAGTTCTTGTCACTCGATCGGCCTGATTTTCCACTTTGGCAAGAACATCTTCATAAATCTGAAAACCAATACATTTTTCTAATAAATCACAAATGACTTTAGCTCTTTGCGCTCGTACTCTTTTTTGTTGTTCTAATGCTTCTAAAATTGGTGCTTCATCTTGCATGTTTAAAGCAACAATATGTACGCCATAACTCTTTTTAGTTGTTGGGCGTGACCACTGACTCGAAATTTCCGTACCAGAAATGATTTTTAAATCATGACCTTGCGCAGCAATTCTAGCTCGCTGCAACCCATCCATTGTATCGTGATCAGTTAAAGCCAAAGTATGCAAATTCACATCAATAGCAGCTTGCACCAGTAATTCCGGAGACAAAGTTCCATCAGAAATATTGCTATGTGTATGTAAATCTATGCCTTGCATCTTTTATACTATGCCATTCACCAAACCTGATCAGATACTCTAACATGAAAGCACTTCTGGACTTTGTTCCATTAATTATTTTCTTCTATTTATATAAAACAGTTGATCCAGCTAACGCACAGCATCCTTTACTTAAACTGATCGGGTCTGCTGGCGGTGCAGATAATAATAATATTCTTGTAGCAACTACTGGTCTAATTATTTCAATGCTCGTGGTATATGGTGCCTTATTTGTTTTCCAAAAATTCCGTCTAGATAAACAACAATGGTTTGTATTGTTTATGACTGTGATTTTTGGTGGCATCACGCTCATGCTAAGTGATGATTTCTATATTCGTCTGAAAGCTGCAATTTTAAATTTGGTTTTTGCAGGCGCATTCTTGGTTTCACCTTGGTTTGGTAAAGACCGTAAGCCACTCATACGACGTTTATTTGATCCTATTTTAGAGTTAAGTGAAAAAGGTTGGAAAAATCTAAACTTCGCTTGGGCAGTCATGTTTGTAGTGATGTCTTGTTTGCATGTGTTCTTCGCATTTTTATTTCACGGCGGAAAATATTGGGGCGAATTCACTGCATTTGGTGACATGATTGTGATGTTTTCATTTATCATTATTCAGTTCATTATTTTACGTAAGCATTTTAAGTCACCAGACGCTTAAAGTGGTTCCTGATTGATTATAGAGATACGATTACATGCCTTTTTTTGTTCTAAGCTGTACCGATAACGAAGGAACTTTAGAGAAACGCTTAGCAGTACGCCCTCAGCATATCGAACGTCTACAAAAACTCGATGATGAAGGCCGCCTTGTTACAGCGGGTGCTATGCCAAAAGATCCTAATGATCCACAAGCAGGCTTCTATGGCAGCACCATGATTGTTGAATTCGACAGTCGCGAAGCATTAGATGAATGGTTAAAAGAAGAACCATTTCTCAAAGAAGGCATTTATGCCCATATTGATGTAAAACCGTTCAATAAAGCATTTCCAAAAGGGTAATCGCATGCAGCCTGCAATCAAAAGCTTTCTTGGCTTGTGTTTGATATGTTCAACTGCTGGAGCAGTTGAACCTGCTGCAACACCAGCAACACCTCCTCCAAGCGCGCCTTCAACTCAGGCAGCTAAACCCGCTCCTACAGCACCAACTGGTGTAAAAACAGCGACTACAGCTCAACCACTTACAGCTGAACAACTCGTAAAGAATAAGCAACAGCAAGATGCGAAAATCAAAGCTCTAGTTCAAGATCAGGCATCTCGCTTAAAACAGTTAGAACATGCCAATCTTGAAGCACTTGCTCAGAACCAAGAGCTACAGTTAAAAAACGACAGCCTCTCTGTTCAGGTTCAAGTTTTACAAAGCGAACGTAGTGCACAAATGTTTTTATATGGCGCGGTTACCTTAGCGGGTGGCGTATTGCTAGGATTCTTTATCGCTAGTTATATCCATACAAAACGTCGACGCCAGTGGTAAATCGAAGCAATCTATTAAATCCAATGAACGTATCAAACCGTATCCAAACAGCAGAACTGGACTGGGAACTCATCGATGGTATCGAGGTTCCCATTTCCAAACAATTTGGTGATGTCTATTTCTCTAAAGATAATGGCTTACTTGAAACACGACATGTTTTTCTAAATGGTAATGACTTATCAGAACGCTTAGCCAATCTAAAAGATTTTGAATATTTCAGTGTAGGAGAAACCGGTTTTGGTACAGGTTTAAACATTCTTGCACTCTGGCAACTTTGGCAACAAGTTCGTCCAGACAATCAAAGTCATTTACATGCAATTAGTGTTGAAAAATTTCCCTTAAGTAAAGCTGACCTTATTCGTGCTTTAAATGTCTGGGATGAGCTTAAACCACTTGCAGAGCAGTTAATTGAACAATATCCGCTCCCTATTGCTGGATGTCATCGCTTAACTTTTCCAAACGAGCGTTTTAGCATCGACCTATGGCTAGGTGATGCACAAGACATTTTCCCAAGCATAGCGAAAACTAAAGCAGTAAATGCTTGGTTTTTAGATGGCTTTGCGCCCTCTTGCAATCCAGAACTATGGGAACAAAATGTTTTAAACCATATTATTCGTCTTTCTGACTATGGCAGCACTTTTTCCTCTTTTAGTGTCGCGGGTGTTTTAAAACGTGGGCTAAAGACGCACGGTATTAGTATTTCTCGTCCACGTGGTTTTCGGCATAAACGGGAAATGCTCAAAGCAATCTGGAATCCACCTCAATCTGATGATGAATCCTCACAATTAGACCAAGTTCAATCATTAGGTAAAGAACAGCAGCATATTGCGATAATTGGAGCCGGTGTAGCAGGTTTAACTACGGCGTGGGCATTTGCAGCACGCGGGCACCAAGTGACCTTATATGAGCAAACAGAAGCATTATCTGGTGCTTCTGGAAACCCTTTGGCATTGCTTAATCCTAAACTATGTCCGATTGAACAAAGCCATGAACATCTCATGACTTTAAGTTGGCAACATGCCTTAAATTTTTATAAAAATTTTCAAGCATTCCGTCCACTTCAAATACAACAAATCGCATTGAAAAATGCAGATGAACTTCTCGATCTTGTAAACCAATATCCAGCAGAAGTTGTTACCCATTCAACAAACTCACTTGAAACTGCATATTCTAGTGTTTCACTGACCCAAGCGGGTTCTGTTTCACCACATCAACTACGTGATGAAATTTTACAACACCCTTTAATTGCTCTAAAAATTGCCCATGTCACAGCACTGGTTTCTTTTGAAAATAAAGTTCAATTGCAGACTGGTAATGACGTTATTGCAGAAGCAGACCATGTTGTTGTGTGCTGTGCTCGGGGAAGTGCTGGTTTATTTGAAAGCTATCCACAGTTAAAACCAATACGCGGACAAGTGAGTTGGGTTAATAATTCTTTTGCTTCCCTGCCTTTAAATGAAGCTTATAGCTATGGTGGGTATTGCATGCAACTTGATGCTTCACAGATGATTTTGGGTGCGTCTTTTTACCCAAATCGTGAAGATGAAGATGTGCTTCCCGAAGACCATGTGCATAACTTTGAATTAATCCACAGCGTATTCCCTGCATATGCAGAAAAGTTACCATCAACTTCGACGTGGCAAGGCCGTGCATCTATCCGTGCACAAAGCTTAGATTATTTTCCTCTGGTTGGAAAAATGCTTGAGAATAGTCGAATTGCTACTTTTGCGGGTCTTGGTTCTAAGGGCTTTCTATTTGCTCCGTTATGCAGCGAGATCTTGGTTGCCCAGATATTAGGAGAAGCTTGCCCAGTACCGGACAGCTTATTACAAAAACTGAATCCGCAACGATTCCAAAAAAAAGTAAAACCTAAAAAGCCATATTTCAAACCGCAGTAGTCTTCTTCAATAAAAAAGCACCCTAAGGTGCTTTTTTTTATGCGCCCTGCTCTAGAGGCAAGCCAGCATCACGAGCTGCACGTGTCCCCCCCATCAGCACGACATATTCACGCGAGGCATCCAATCCTTCTAGTTTCTCAGCTGCACGAGGAGCTTTGCTACCACCACCACATAAAATATAAATCGGCTGACCCGCAGAGACCTGGTTCAAAATATCAGCATTCAAATCATTAATCGGGCGATTCACCGCACCTTTAACATGCCCTTCTGCATAAGCATTAGTATCACGGACATCCCAGATAACAGCATTTTCTGGGAATTCAAATGTTGTAATTTCTTGTTTACGGATCATTGTGCACTCCTTTGATGTAAACAACACTTGGCAAATGAAGAAAACCCTCTTAGCATCTCAAATATTCTTTCACTTTGTAAAGGTCTAAACTATGCCTTCTTTCGATATTGTCTCTGAATTAGAGTTATTTGAGGTTAATCATGCTGTACAAAACACACAAAAAGAGATTGCAACACGCTTTGACTTCCGTGGTCATGATGTTTCAGTCGAAATAAACGAAAAAAATAAAGAAATTAAAATCAGTACAGAAAGTGATTTCCAGTGTGAACAAGTTTACAACATGTTAGAAAATCACTTTTATAAACGTAAAATTGATGTTCAAGCACTTGATCCACAAAAAGCCGCTGCTTCAGGCAAAAATTTTGTACAAGTTATTAAACTTAAAGACGGTCTTGACTCAGATACTGCAAAAAAAATTAATAAAGCCATTAAAGAAAGTGGCGTTAAAGTGCAATCTTCTATCCAAGGCGACAAAATTCGTGTAACAGATAAAAAGCGTGACACTTTACAACAAGTCATGAATTTTTTACGTGAACAGCAATTTGGTGTGCCATTACAGTTTAATAACTTTAAAGATTAATCTCTTTTCGTGACATTCAAAGCTAAGGTAATTCCATGTCTCAATCCAATCGTCTATCAAAACTGGTAAAAGCGACTTCAAAATTCCCTAAAGGTATTCGGAGCACGCTTTGGAGCAAGGCGTTTGGTCGTATCGTGCCAATGGTGGGTACAGCAAATATTCGCTATATGGAAGTAGACTCAAACCATGTTATTGTCCGTTTAGAAAACCAGAAAAATATGCAAAATCATATTAAAGGAGTCCATGCTGCGGCAATGGCTCTTTTAGCAGAAACTGGAACAGGTTTCCTAACGGGTTTACATATTCCTGATAACCGCATTTTATTAATCAAATCATTGCATGTAGATTATTTAAAAGTGGTTGAAGGCGGTTTGACTGCTACAGCAACATTGTCTGCTGAACAGCAAAAGTTTATTGCAGCTAATGAGAAAGGTGAACTTGTGATTCCGGTTACAGTCATTGATGATGCGGGCAATGAACCAATCCAGTGCCAAATGCTGTGGGCATGGTTACCTAAACGTAAGAAATAATAACTAATCTAAAGTACTTTTAGATTTTTATTTGCCTCAAGATATAAAAATTATTTTTTGTATCTTGAGGTTAAAAATGAAAAAAATACTGATTCTTTCCTCTTTATTTACCAGTTTAATATTTACAACAATAACGACTCATGCGACTGAATCTCACGTTAAAACCAGTAAATTAACTTCGACTAAATCCGAAGCAATAGATAAATTAAGCGCTCAAAACAAAAGAATAGTCATCGACTTTTATGAAGGCGTCTTTTTAAAACATAAAGTCAAAGAATATGCAGACCGTTATATTGGTCAACAATATATTCAGCACAATCCGAATGTACCAGATGGGAAAGCACCTTTCGTTAATTTCTTCACTGAAAAATTCCAAAAGAATCCTCAAGCTAAAAATGAGATTAAACGTGCGATTGCTGAAGGTAATCTTGTCGTTTTACATGTCCATTCGACTGAAAATGAAAAAGATCGAGGAAGAGCGATTATTGATATATTTCGTGTCGAAAATGGAAAAATCGTAGAACATTGGGATGTGATACAAAATATTCCTGAGCAAAGCAAAAATACCAATACGATGTTTTAATTCTAAAAATGAGTTCTTTATCTAAATTAAAAATCAAAGCCTGAATACTGATATTCAGGCTTTCTACGTTTTATTGAGTATCTAAAAACTTTTGTCTTGCTTCTTCTGGTATTTGACGCTTATTACCTTTTACATCCACTGCTACAAAGGTAAAGACTCCTTCAGTAATACGTACTGGCTCACGAGAGTCATCATGACTATCCCAAACTTCAATTTGCATCTGAATAGAAGTATTTCCAACTTTTAAGATTTTGGTATAGCAGCTAATGACAAAGCCAACCTTTACCGGAACCAAAAAGGTCATTTGATTAATGGAAATCGTAGCACAACGGCCACGACTGAAACGTTCTGCGTGAATTGCTCCAGCCAAGTCCATTTGTGACACAATCCATCCCCCAAACACATCACCACTCCAGTTTGTATCTGCTGGCATGGCAATCGTTTGTAAGGATAAAATTCCTTCTGGTTTGGTATAAGCTTCTGACACATTAGCTCCCGAAATTCGTTTGAAGTTGTTGATCGAGCCACTGCTGCAATTCAGGCGCACGTAATGCACCGCTAATACGCGCGACCTCTGTCGTTTTATTCATTAAGACAAGTGTCGGAATACTTCTCACATGAAAAGCTTGACTCAAGCGAGGAGATTCTTCGGTATCAATCTTGGCAAAAATAACGCCTGGATTCTGTTTTGCGACCTGCGCAAAATGTGGAGCCATCATTTTACAGGGTCCACACCATTCTGCCCATAAATCTATGAGAATAGGTAAATCACTATTCGTGATGTAGTTACTAAAATTTTGCTCATTTAGTTCAATAGGTGCAAGCGGTAGTAATGGCTGATGACATTGCCCACAGCTTGGTTGCTCAGGAAGTTTTTCTTCCGGAACTCGGTTTTTAGCACCACACGATGCACATACAATAATCATTTACATCACTCCTATATGCTGATGTAAAAATTCTAATTGGGTTATCACTGCTTTTTCAAACCATGAACCGTGATAGATATCAAAATGTTTCATATCCCACTCATGATAACTCACAAAAGGTGCAATATTTGTCGCAGCTTCGCGACTGGACTCAATAGGAATAAGTGAATCTTTTTGGGCTGCAATAAATAAAACCGGAATATTAATCTGACGTACAACCTGAATTGGACGGTATCGCATCAAATTAAAAAAGACACGAGCTGGGACTTCCCCACTCCAATAATAGTCAGGATTTACAATCGATAGATAGCCATAATAACTATCTGCTGTAGGCATAAAGCATAAATTATGTTGATCGACGACAGGCAACCTCTTTGAATTAAGTCCCATTTTTGATCCCATATAATCCTGACTCGATAACTTCAATGCTTGAGGATAACGTTGCAAAGGATAGAGCTTGGCAGTTTCAGCGCCATCTACATAAGGAATTTGTACTAAGATTGCCTGAATATTCTTTAATTCAGAAGCTAGGCTTAGTGCATATCCGCCACTTAAAGAAGTTCCCCACAGTACAATCCTTCGGTTATCTACAAGCTTACAGGTCGAAGCATATTGAATAACGGTCTTCCAATCTTCTAATTGTGAATTGATTGAGACCATTTCTCTAGGCTTGCCAGTACTCCCACCCCAATATCGATAATCAAACAAAATAACAGCATAACCTGCTTGGGCGAACCGCTGAGCATATTGGATTAATTTAAATTGACGCAACGCAGCAAAACCATGGGCCATAATAATTACGGCAGATTTCTTATTTGTTTTAGGAATATAAAAATCAGCTGCGATCGTTTCCTGACCACATGGAACATATAAAGGCTCAACCGTATAAGCGTGCATATGTGCTCCGTTGAAATAGAATATGAATAACCAATTTTAAAATAGCGCGATGATCGTTTTTAAAATTTATAACTTAGCTATAAGACATAACTTTCTCAGTCAGAACAACACAAGAGTGTCTTGTATCTCAGGTTAAGCTTAATGCTATGATACAGCATAAGAGGTTTTGTTAAATTTTGGAGTGACGAAATGTCAGATAATGTTGGTTTCGCAGGTCAAATTGGTCCAGAGCATGTTGGCCAAGTTGTAGAAAAAGGATTTAAATCGATTATCAATAATCGACCAGATATGGAAGGCGGCCCAGAACAGCCTACAAGTGCTCAAATTGAAGAAGCAGCACGCCAAGTAGGTCTAGACTATGTTTATCAACCTGTTGTAGCTGGACAAATTACAGAACTCGATGTACGTACTTTTGCTAATCATTACAACGAGTTGCCAAAACCTGTACTTATGTTTTGCCGCACAGGAAACCGTTCAAATAATCTATATCAATTAGCAAAACAAATGGATTTATTAGACGACTAATTTTAAGAAATTAATATTCCATAAAACCCTATTTCTTCCTTAAAGTAGGGTTTTTTGATAACTTATTTTGCATATCTCTGCACGAATTCAACAGAACTAAAAATAATATTGATCTAAAGTATTTAAATCTTTTTTGAATCATTTATTAATTTTTATGAATAAATTTATATTCGCTCTTTTAAGCTGTTTAATTCTTACAGCATGCTCCTCAATGCAAGTAAAACCTACGGTTGGAGTAACTATGGGTACAAGAATTTAATTAGCTAATTGCTCATAAATATAATGAGCAACCTCATGAAATATATGTTATTTTATAAATCTAAAAAATTATTTTAAATAACTTATCATTTTAATTGGGGATAATCATGAAACTTACTCATGGGGTATGTGGGATTACTTTGGCTGCTTTTTTGACAGCTTGTGGTGGAGGTGGCGGTGATGGCTACTATAACCAAAATTCAAGTTCTGGCTCTACAACAACACCAACCACACCATCAACAGATCAAGAGTTGGCTACTTCTGTTTTAAATAGTGTAAAGCAAGAAGGAAAATATTTGTTTGGCGCCTATGATCTTAACGATGAAAAACTATCAAAAGGTTACATTGATCACGCACTAGACACCTTCGCTCAAGGTCCACTCAAGTTAACTTTAGATATTCGCAAAGTAGATCTTACCAAGTACTCCGACCACTATCGTGATAAATGCTTTATTAAAAGTACTACAGACTACCGCGCCTGCTATGTATTTAAAGGTGAAGAAATTAAAAGTTTACTCACTGGATATAGTGACTGGGACTTTGATATTACGGCAGATGACTTAAAAAATATTAAACTGGCGAATGACAATACATCTCCAAATTTAGAGGATTATCAATCAAATACCAGAATTTATATTTTTCAAAATGAAAATAATGATAAGAACTTCCAAGATGTAACAATTACTGGAGCCTTTGCGTATCCATTCCAGCAATCATGGGGACTTGAACAAACTAAACAAAAAAGATTCATATTAATTAATTCAACAACAAGTGATTATAAAATCACTACATCGACTATTGTTCAAGATCCAGATACAGGTCAGCCGACTGAAAAAGAAGTTACTACTGGTGCAATGAGTGTATATAAAGATAATACATCAACTGATGGTGATCTCTACGTAGTTCAGAGTGGTTCTGGTTTCAACGTACTCATTAATGACAATCCTAATGTCCCTTTTGCAGAGCCAATTTCATTTATTGTGAACTCTACTCCAGGCAATACGAACAATGCGACATATCAAGTGAAACTCAGTGGTAATCAAGTATTGAGTTTACCAAGTATTACTGGCATTGAAGGAAGTCGCGTTGAGAATCAATCTCCAACAACGAATGTACAAAAATTTAATGGCAGTATTTATTTAGAAGGACCAAATATTTTCACTTTTAAACAAAGCTTGAATGGAACAACATTAAACTTTAAGCATGTCATTAATACTATAAGCATTGAAGGTCAGTCAACTAATCAAAATGGAACTGTTTCAACCAGTTTAAAAACACCTTTTATGCAAAAATTTACATTTTAAAGCTAAATAATTAGAATCAAACCCTCTGTTCAAGAGGGTTTTTCTATATATTCTAAATATCTATTAAAATAGCTTAATGACAATGTTCGATATTATTATCATTGGCGCAGGTACTGCTGGTATTAGCGCATATAAAGAAGCCGTTAAACATACCAATAATATATTAATTATAAATGAGGGGCCATGGGATACCACTTGTGCTCGTGTAGGTTGCATGCCAAGTAAAGTCCTCATCTCTACAGCAAACCGCATGTTTGACATTCAAAATGCTCAAGAGGTTGCTTTGGATGTATCTGCAAAAATTAATACAAATCAAGTGATGCAGCACGTACAAACTTTACGTGACCGTTTTACACAAGCAACATTAAAAGATGTAGAACAATGGCCTGCAGAACATAAAATTTCTGGTAAAGCACATTTTATTGATTCACAAACTATAGAAGTTAATGGGCAACAGTACCAATCAAAAAGTTTTATTCTTGCTGTCGGTTCAACTCCTAATTATGATCAAACCTGGAAGAAAGAACTTGGTAATCGGCTTATAACAACAGATCAAATATTTGAGTTAAAAACGCTACCTAAATCTATCGCTGTCATTGGAAGTGGTGTGATTGCCCTTGAGATTGCTCAAGCAATGCATCGTTTAGGTGTAGAAACTACAATCTTTGCTCGTAGTAAACGGATTGGAGTACTTACTAGTTCTAGGCTTCAACAACTTGCACAAATAGAGCTAGGCAAAGAGTTAAAAATTCTATTCGAAACTCTACCAAGTGAGGTTAAATGCATTGAAGAAAACGCTTTATTAACTTACCAACTTGATGAAACAGAGAAAACTCTCAAAGTTGAATATGTTTTAGCAGCAACAGGCCGTACAAGTTTAATTGATACTCTAAAACTAGAAAATATTGATAACTCTTTTAAAGATATTAAATTATTACCTATAAATGCAAAAACCAAGCAGTTAGATACATATCCGATTTTTATTGTGGGTGATGCTTATACCTCAACACCACTGCAACATGAGGCAGCACATGAAGGGAAAAAGGTTGTTTATAACTGTTTGAATTATCCACAAGTTAATTCAGTTAAGACGCTTACTCCATTAGGAATTGTATTTAGTCATCCAGAAATGGCGATCGTCGGGCAAAGTTATAAGCAATTAAAAGATAACGGTATAGACTTTATTACAGGTGAAGCCTCTTATGAACGGCAAGGAAGAGCTATAGTTCTTGGGAAAAACAGAGGTGCGATTGAGGTTTATATAGAGAGAGAAAGTCAAAAACTTCTTGGTGCTGAATTATTTACAGAAGCAACAGAACATATGGCTCATTTATTAAGCTGGATAATAGGTGAAGAATTGACTTTAAATGATATTCTAGAGAAACCTTTCTATCACCCTACTCTAGAAGAAGGTCTTCGCACTGCTTTAAAACATGCTCGCAGACAGTTGAAATAATCCATTTAGAAGAGCTCTCTTAATAAAATCTGGCTCTTCTATACATTAAATTGCTTTCATTAATTCATTTGATGAGAAATAACCGCAACTAATGAAGCATTCTTTTCAGATGAACTAGTATATACCCATGTTTCTAAAGCCTTACCATCTTTAGAAATAATATAATTTGTTGTAGTCAATTTTTTGTCTTTAGACATTTCTTTTTTATAGGTTAAACCAGTAGATTTTGGAGGTAACCAACTTTCTAAATTCTTTTGAATTTCAGTTGGATTTCCTTTATTTATAAATAATGAACATACACCATTATTGAGTTGAGTAATAACAAACTTTCCTTCTGAAGAGTTTATCATCCAAGCCTGCCCATCATAATTCTTTAAAAAATGTACAGCATACTCATTAGGCATTTGAATAAAACCCATATTTTTTGCTTGATTATGTATTATTTCTGGATTTCCCCTCGAACTAACACAAATATTTAAAAAAGCTTTTGTGCTGAATAAACTTTCTACAGCTTCATTAGCATAGACAAGTTTACTACCAAATATTATAGCTAGCATAAAGACAAATATTTTTAATCGGATAAATTTCATTATCTAATAGTCTCTTTATCATTTTAAATTATTTGGTTTATACCATAACTCATTCAAAAATTAATAGATTAATTTAATTTCCCATAAAAAAACACCCCGACCTCTTTCGGGGTCGGGGTGTTAGAATAATGAGCTGGCGATGACTTACTCTCACATGGGAAACCCCACACTACCATCAGCGCTAAGAGGTTTCACTTCTGAGTTCGGGA